>ENA-ORTP01002277-ORTP01002277.1-human-gut-metagenome-genome-assembly--contig:-NODE-2277-length-16546-cov-3.932994_pt1 | contig 16546 bp, 8 predicted proteins | sample MGYA00241913_ERZ509190 | MGnify/ENA primary metagenome ERZ509190 (study PRJEB26280, sample SAMEA2338839) | human gut metagenome | biome: human gut; feature: human-associated habitat; material: faeces...
TCGCATTCACCTGTTTGGATGCAAACCACTGAAGTCTCTCTTTATCCTCGATAATTCTTTGAATTTTCTCCGGAATGCTCTGAAGTTCTTCAATATATCCGGCATACTGTTCTTCTGTAATCTGTCCTCTGATCTTTGCAAACTGAATTGCAAGTGTATAAGCTGCGATCAACTGTGTGCTGTATGCTTTTGTTGTCGCAACTGCAATCTCCGGTCCTGCCAGTGTATAGTATACATTGTCTGCCTCTCTGGCAATAGAAGAACCGATTACATTCACGATACCAAGTGTCTTTACTCCCTGTTTCTTTGATTCTCTGAGTGCTGCCAGACTGTCTGCGGTCTCTCCTGACTGGCTGATAATGACTACCAGTCCTTTCGGATCAAGAATCGGATTACGATAGCGGAATTCTGATGCAAGTTCTACACGTACCGGAATTCTTGCCAGATCTTCCATGACATACTGTGCTGCCACTCCAACATGATATGCCGATCCACATGCCACGATATAAATTTGGCTGATCTCTTTGATCTCTTCTTCCGAAAGTCCGACCTCTGAAAGATCAATCATTCCGTCTTTTATAACAGAATTCAGTGTATCTGAAACTGCCTTTGGCTGCTCATGTATTTCCTTGATCATGAAATGCTCATATCCTGATTTTTCTGCTGCCTCTGCGTCCCATTCAACCGTCTTTAATTCTTTTTCAATCTCTTCTCCATCCAGGTTATAGAATGTAATCTCACCTTTACGGACACGTGCCATCTCCTGGTTACCGATATAGTATACATCTCTCGTATATTTCAGAATTGCAGGAACATCGGAACCAATATAGGATTCTCCGTTCGCAACTCCAAGGATCATCGGACTGTCCTTTCTTGCTACGTAGATTTCTTCCGGATAATCCCTGAACATAATTGCCAATGCGTAGGAGCCTCTGATCCGTACCAGCGCATGATTGATCGCATCTACCGGAGTCCCTTCATATTTTTTATAATAATAATCGATCAGTTTTACTGCTACTTCCGTGTCTGTCTCAGAATAGAATGTATACCCTTTACGGACAAGTTTATCCTTTAATTCCTGATAGTTTTCAATAATACCATTATGAACAGCCACAACATTTCCATCATCACTTGCATGAGGATGTGCATTATTCTCAGATGGTTCTCCATGTGTTGCCCATCTTGTATGACCGATACCGCAGGTTCCTTTTACGGATTCACCATCATTCGTCTTCTCAGCAAGAACTTTCAGTCTGCCTTTTGCCTTAATGATCTCTGCATCTGCACTGCCGTCACGTATAGCAATTCCTGCAGAGTCGTAACCACGATATTCCAGTTTTGACAAACCATCCAACAAGATCGGTGCTGCCTGGTGTTCACCTGTAAATCCTACAATTCCACACATAATTCGTTTTTTCTCCCTGTATTATTCTTAATATAATCTATTCCATTTCTGGTATTTATGTATCTTATCTCCGCCTCAGGTCCGCTGCTTTAGCCGATCACATATCCTTTTTTCTTAACGACATCTACAACCTGATCTACATATTTTTTACAGATTTCTTCTGTCTCTGCTTCTACCATAACTCTGAGAAGTGGTTCTGTTCCGGATTCCCGCACAAGGATACGTCCGGTATCTCCAAGGGCTTCTGTTACTGCCCGTACCGCGCTCTGTACATCCGCATCGTCCTGCGCTGCTTTCTTATCTGTCACACGTACATTCTCCAGAACCTGTGGATAAATATGAAGCCCTTCCATGAGTTCACTCATTTTCTTCTTTCTTGCCATCATAACTTCCATCATCTTAAGACTGGTAAGGATACCGTCTCCTGTGGAAGCATATTTTGAGAAAATAATATGGCCGGACTGTTCTCCTCCGAGAATGCATCCATTGTTTGTCATATATTCGTATACATATTTGTCTCCGACTGCAGTCTTTGCATAATCAATCCCTGCCTCATCGAATGCTTTGTATAACCCAAAATTAGACATAACTGTTGTAACAACCGTATTGTTTTCCAGTTTTCCACGTTCTTTCATATATTTTCCATAAATATAAAGAATCGCATCTCCATCTATCAGATTCCCTTTTTCATCTACACAGAGACATCTGTCAGCATCTCCGTCATATGCAAATCCAACATCCAGACCATTCTCGGCAACAAATTTCTGCAGGCCGCCGATGTGCGTAGATCCTGCATTGTTATTGATATTCGTTCCGTCCGGCTCTGCATTGATCACATATGTCTTGGCTCCAAGTGCATCAAATACAGACTTTGCCAGGTTCCATGAACTTCCGTTCGCACAATCCAGTCCAACTTTCACACCCTTGAAAGAATAAAGTCCAAGTGAAATCAGATATCCGATGTAACGGTTTCTTCCTGATACATAGTCTACCGTACGTCCGATCTTAGATGTATGTGCAAATGGAATCTCCTCATACTTTTCCCCAAATACTTCCAGTTTGCCATCCAGATAGTCTTCTACCAGTGCGATTGTTCCCTCATCCATCTTCTCGCCATTACCGTTGATCAGTTTGATTCCGTTGTCATAATACGGATTATGGCTTGCAGAGATCATGATCCCGCAATCAAATTCATCCGTTCTTGCCACATAAGCAACAGATGGTGTTGTTGTAACATGAAGCAGGTAAGCATCTGCTCCCGATGCAACAAGTCCACCTACCAATGTATATTCGAACATGTAGCTGGAACGTCTCGTATCCTTTCCAATTACAATACGTGCCGGTGTATCATCACCATTCTGACGTTTTACTTCTCCATAGTACCATCCGAGAAATCTTCCGATTTTATATGCATGATCTGCTGTTAAGTTATTATTGGCTTCGCCACGGAAACCATCTGTTCCGAAATATCTTCCCATATCTATTCTCCTAAAATAATATATCGTCTATCTTTCACAAAGCAACTGCCCCCATTATAGTTGGTATTAGACTCAAGTTCAAGCAAAAATGGCAAAAAAGTATGCATATGTGCAAAGACAATTGCTTCTATGCATACTTTTTTCATTATTACCCGGTTATAATTCCGAGTTCCTTTTCACAGAGTTCTAACGCTGATGCTATGACAGCATCCATATCATAATATTTATATTCCCCGAGACGGCCTCCGAAGATCACTTTCTCTTCTTTTTCTGCTAATTTTTTGTATTCTGCGTACAATGCTCCATTTTTTTCATCATTGACCGGATAATATGGTTCATCACCCAATTTCCATTCAGAGCTGTATTCTCGGCTGATCACAGTCTTTGGAATATCATTTCCTTCTGAATCCTTTCCAAATTCGAACCACTTATGCTCGATGATACGTGTCCAAGGCGTCTCTCTGTCTGTGTAGTTTACAGCTGCATTCCCCTGGAAATTCGGCTTGTCTAAAAGTTCCGTCTCAAATCTTACAGAGCGGTACTCCAACGTTCCGAGTTTATATTCAAAATAAGCATCGATCGGTCCTGTATAAACTACTTTTTCTGCCAGCGCATCTAATTCCTCTTTATGCTCCAGATATTCTGTGTTCAGACGGATCTCTATGCCATCCAGAAGATTCTCTACCATCTTCGTGTACCCTCCCACAGGAATTCCCTGATACATTGCATTGAAATAATTATTGTCGAATGTCAGACGCACCGGAAGTCTCTTGATAATAAATGCCGGAAGTTCTGTGCAGTCACGCCCCCACTGCTTCTCTGTATAACCCTTGATCAATTTCTCATAGATATCTCTTCCAACCAGTGAAACTGCCTGTTCTTCCAGATTCTTTGGCTCTCCAGTAATTTCCTTTCTCTGCTCTTCTATCTTCGCTTCTGCTTCTTCCGGTGTCACCACTCCCCACATCTTGTTAAATGTATACATATTAAAAGGAAGTGAATATAACTCACCCTTATAATTCGCTACCGGTGAATTCGTAAATCTGTTAAACTCCGCAAACTGCGTGATATAATTCCATACTTTCTTATTATTTGTATGAAAAATATGTGCACCATACTTATGTACATGAATTTTTTCTACATCCTCTGTATATACATTTCCCGCAATATTCGGACGTTTATCAATTACCAGAACAGATTTCCCCGCTTTTTTTGCTTCACGGGCAAACACTGCCCCATATAATCCTGACCCGACTACTAAATAATCATATTTTTTCATCTTACATACCTCTTTTTATTTTCTGATACCTGTCACAATCTATCTGGTAGTGTTATTCTATCATATCCTTGTATTCCCGAAAAGACATTCTTCGTTTCCCTTGCTTTATTCCACTTTATCACGTTACCAAAAGATTGCATTTCTTTATCAGACATATTATACTATTTAAATAACGAATTCGTACAATTAGAGGTGATATGATTATGCATAAAGAATTTTTAATGGGAAATGCAGCAATTGCCCTCGGTGCAGTTGCTGCCGGAGTTAATGTCGTAGCCGGTTATCCCGGAACCCCTTCTACGGAAGTTCTGGAAACTATAGCAAAACACCGGCCGGATGATGTGTATGTGGAATGGTCCGTGAACGAAAAAGCGGCCATGGAACTGGCTGCCGGAGCTTCTTATGCCGGTGCAAGATCCATGGTAACCATGAAGCAGGTCGGATTAAATGTTGCTTCCGATCCGCTGATGAGTCTCGAGTACGTCGGGATCAAAGGCGGAATGGTCATTCTCGTAGCAGATGATCCGGGTCCGATTTCTTCTCAGACAGAGCAGGATACCAGACATTTTTCCAGATTTTCCAAGCTGCCTTGCTTTGACCCATCTTCTGCGCAGGAGGCTTATGAGATGATCCAGGAAGCTTTTGAATATTCAGAAAAATACGGTACTCCGGTATTCTTACGTCCAACCACACGTGTCTGTCATGGCTACGCGTCTATCATGGTAAAAGATGAGACAGAATATACCCACCACCAGCCGGAAGGTTTTATCAAAGATTCCAAACGCTGGGTTATCTTTCCTAGATTATCTTTCATGAATCACAAAAAAATCGAAGCACGTAACCAGGAATTATCCGATATCTTTTCTTCTTATGAGAAAAATACGATTCATCCATCCTGCGATGCTTTCAAGGATTCAAAAAAAGGAATCGCCACCGGAGGGATCAGCTATACCTACACGATGGAAACATTAAAAAAGACCGGTATGGTAAAGACTTTAAAAATTGCCACGCCTCATCCATTTCCGGAAAAATTAGCAGTAGATTTCCTTTCTGGACTTGATGAAGTTCTCTGCCTGGAAGAACTTGATCCTGTCATCGAACGTGAGCTGATCTATATATGCGGAAAATATCATCTTCCAACCAGAATTAACGGAAAACTCAGTGGTCATACTGCCTGTGCCGGAGAAAACACCCGTGACACTATAACTACCTATATTAATACATTCCTTGGTCTTACCTCCCCTGTCACCACTGATTTTCCGGAACCGCCGGCACTGCCGGTCCGCCCGCCGGTACTTTGCGCCGGATGTCCTCACAGAGCTTCTTTCTACGCCGTAAAAAAAGCTATGAAAGGAAAGAAAACCGTTTTCTGCGGGGATATCGGATGTTATACGCTCGGAAATGCCCTTCCTCTCAATATGGTTGATACCTGTCTGTGTATGGGTGCCGGATTGAATATCGCACAAGGTATCGAAAAAGTGGAACCTGACACCACATGCTTTGCGTTTGTCGGAGACTCGACCTTCTTCGCCTCTGCGATCACAGGTGTTGTCAATGCCGTGTACAATCAGGCGAATATGATACTGATCGTTCTGGATAACTCTACCACAGCCATGACCGGACATCAGCCACACCCTGGAACCGGCCGCACAGTGATGGGGGAGATCGTGCAAAAAATTAATATTGAACAAGTCCTCCGCGGAATCGGCGTTACAGATGTTAAGACTGTAAATCCGCTGGATCTGAACTCATCTGTAGCATGCGTCCGGGAAATGACTGATAAGACAGGTGTAAAAGCTATTATATTCAAATCACCGTGTATAGCCATCACCAAGCCGGAGTTTTCTCTTCATATAGATGCCGAAAAATGTATCGGATGTAAAAAATGTATTCGTGAACTTGGATGCCCTGCCATTGTACTTGACAACGGTAATGTCTGCATTGATGATACGATGTGTACCGGCTGCGGATTATGCAGTCAGGTATGCCCTGCAGCTGCTATTATAGGAGGTAAAAAACATGAATAATCAAAAAAACATTGTCCTGTGCGGCGTCGGCGGTCAGGGAACCGTCCTCGCTTCCAAACTTCTTGCCGCAGCAGCTATGAGTAAAGATATTCCTGTCATGAGTGCCGAAACCATCGGTATGGCTCAGCGTGGTGGTAGTGTATTCAGTCATCTTCGTATGGGTGATAATCTCTATTCGCCAATGATCGAAACAGGAACTGCCGATCTGATCATCGGCTTCGAACCAGGTGAGACAGTCCGTATGCTTCCCTATCTCAAAGACCACGGACATATTGTTGTCAGCACCCGAGCTGTTAAACCAGTTACTGCTACCTTAAGCGGATCAGATTATGATGCACCTCAGATGCTTGAATATCTAAAAGCGGCTGTTCCTAACCTGACTCTTGTAAATGCAGATCAGGCATGTGCAGACATTGGTTCTTCCAAAGTACTTAACATGGTGCTTCTTGGCGCAGCCATACGGACCGGAGTACTGGACTTTACAATCTCTGAAATTGAAGACATTATGAAATATACACTTCCCGAGAAATTCCATGAAATGAATCTCCGGGCATTAAACTATAACATATAACAAAGAAAGGCAGGAACACGACATATGCAGATTACAGAGACTCAAATCGCACAGGTAAATAATCAGATACAGGCGCTCCTGAAAGCGGAAAGTTTCTATGGAAAGAAATTAGAAGAAGCCGGTGTTACCAGTATACAGTCAGCGGAAGATTTTCAAAAGCTTCCGTTTTCTGAGAAAAATGATTTAAGAAATGCTTATCCTCTTGGTCTGATGACCGCATCGGAAGAAAAGATTGTCCGAATCCACTCTTCTTCCGGTACCACCGGACTGCCGGTCATCATTCCATATACTCAGAAAGATGTAGACGACTGGGCAATCATGTTTCAACGCTGCTATGAATTGGCCGGTCTTACAAATCTGGACCGTATCCAGATCACACCCGGATACGGACTCTGGACTGCCGGAATCGGATTTCAGGCAGGTGCCGAAAGATTAGGAAGCATGGTTATACCTATGGCACACGGAAACACCGACAAACAGCTTCAGATGATGATGGATATGAAGACAACCGTTCTCGGTTCTACTTCCTCTTACGCCCTGCTTCTTGCAGAAGAAATCCAAAAACGAGGGATTAAAGACAAGATTCATCTAAAAAAAGGTATCATTGGTTCCGAACGCTGGGGTGAAAAGATGCGGAAACGTATTACAGAGGAACTTGGTATAGAAATCTATGATATCTATGGCCTGACCGAGATCTACGGACCAGGAATTGGAATCAGTTGTTCCCATGACTGTGGTATGCACTACTGGGATGATTATATTTACATTGAGATCATCGACCCTGTAACCGGTGAAGTACTTCCAGACGGAGAACTCGGAGAAATCGTCATTACCACCCTGGTCAAAGAAGGAGCACCTCTTATCCGCTACCGCACACATGATCTTTCCCGCATCATTCCGGGAGAATGTCCTTGCGGAAGCAGATTCCCACGGCTCGATACTATTATGGGACGTACCGATGATATGATGAAGATCAAGGGTGTAAATGTGTTCCCAGCTCAGATTGAGGAAATCTTAAAAGAATTTTCTGAAGTATCCAGTGAATATCAGATCCGCATTTCTCATCTTGATGGAAAAGACACCATGCGAATCTATGTTGAAACAAATGGAACGGTTGACTTCCTTGATCTTGCCAAACGAATCGCAGCTACCGTCAAAAGCCGCATAGGCTTTACACCGTTAGTTAAAGTTGTTGAAATCGGATTATTACCTCGAAGCGAAAAGAAGACAAAACGTGTCATCGATGAGCGTTATGAATAATTAGTGATATATTATAAATGGTGTTGTAAGATCTATATTTCTTACAACACCATTTTATACTTTGTTATAATCCTAATTCATCAGAGATCGCACACATTTCTTCCAATCCGATATCAATCAGATCCTCCAGCATCAGCCCTGTAAATTCAATACTTTCCATATAATCACGATTGGCACCTTTCGCAAATCGTGCTTCATTAAAACGTTTTATAACAGACTTTCTTTTTACACTTGCAATCTTTTTATCCGGGTAAATCTGCGCAACCGCTTTTAAGAAACCACTCATTGGATCTGCAGCCAGAAGTGCATATTGGATTTTTGTTTTCGCTTTCACGCCACTTTTCGGATTATGTGCACAGATCGCTCCAAATAATACAGGATCATCAATCCCTTCTTTTTTTAAGATTTCTACCGATGTCGGTCCGTGTACACTTAAGTCATGTTCCCAGTCACATTGCTCTTCATCCAGATCATGCAGCAATCCTGCAATTCCCCAATATTCCACCTCGTCCGGCGCAAGACGTTTGGCCAATCCCTTCATAATAGCCTCAACTGCCAGAGAATGTGTAATATAATTCTCACCTTTCATGTATTTTGTTAAGATTTCATACGCCTGATCTCTTGTCATCTTTGTTCCCTCCTGTAATATTTTCTCGATAATATTGTTTACCTCCATTTTAACACACTAACAGAGTAATGTAAACAAGTGTAAAATCTGCCGATAATACATACAGAGAAAAAGAGCAGTGATACATTTTTTGTTCCACTGCTCTTGCATTACGCTGTTACTGACTTATCTGCGATTGTCCCCGAAGGCATACAATACTGTTCTTCTACTCTTCTGGTACAACAATCAGTTCTTTTGTATAGTCATTCAGGACTTCACATCCATCTTCTGTAATAAGTACAAGGTCTTCAATACGAACACCGATATTCTCATCTGGAAGGTAGATTCCCGGCTCTACTGAGAAGCACTGTCCAACTTTGATGATATCTGTGTTAACAGATGATACATCACCGAACTCGTGATCTTCCAGTCCGATAGAATGTCCTGTTCTGTGTGTGAAATACTCGCCAAATCCTTTTTCCTCGATGTAATTTCTTGCAGCAAGGTCAACATCGCACATTCTATTTCCCGGTTTGGCAGCTTCGATACCTCTTCTGTTTGCTTCAACTACGATATCATAAATTTCTTTTGCACGGTCAGATACTTCACCGATGAATACAGTTCTTGTCATATCCGATGCATAGTTATCTTTAAATCCACCGATATCAAGAATTACACAATCTCCACGTTTTCCTTTGGAATCATCTGTTACATGATGTGGATCTGCAGCGCCATGTCCGTATGCTGTAATTGGATCGAACGATACATCTTCACATCCGATTTCTTTGTAAATTTCACGCATTTTTGCATTTAATTCTTTCTCAGTTAATCCTTTTGCTACCCATGGAATGATCTTTTCCATAGCAATATCATTTAACTTAGAAGATTTTCTCATAAGATCTTTTTCTTTCTCATCTTTTACCATACGGATATAATCGATGATCGGAGATCCATTTACAAATTTACTTCCTCCGCCTAACTCCTGCAGACGAATAAGGAATTTTGACGGCCATGTTTTATCAATTCCCATTGTCTTATCTTTATCTACATACTTGCTTAAGATCTCTACTCCGTCTTCAATGTCATCATAATAGATAATATCTACGCCAAGATCTGATTCCTGTGGAAATAATTTGTTGATTACCATTTTATGATTTCCGTTCACATTCAGATACAATGCCAGAAGTCTTTCTCCCGGGAAAATCCACTTGCCTGTCAGATAGAAGATCGCAACCGGGTCAGAAACGATCATCTGCGGAACCTCATGCTCCTCCATTGATTTTAATATTCTTGTAAGTTTACCTTGATCCATAATAGAACCCCAACCTTTCTTAAAATGTTGACAGAATCTGTTATTATTTTCGCTGATTCTCACTGACAATTATTATAAACTTTTTGAATATAAAAGTCAATTTATATATACAAATAACAGTAAACGTTAGTGATATTAACTTATTCTTCATTAAAAAAAAGAAAATGTCCACACTTTTCAGTGTGAACACTTTCTTTTTATTTGACTTATATTTTATTCTTCATCTTCAGATACAGCAACTGTTTCTTCTGCAATATCTTCTACTGCATCTTCTGTTCCTTCATCAAGAGTAATCTCCTGATTCATCTCATCTGCATCTTTGAATTCAAAATCAAAATCGTCCTCAAAATCCAGTTCGTCTTCCATTTCCATCTCTGTGTTCAACTTGATGTCACGATACTTTCTCATACCTGTTCCGGCAGGAATATGTTTACCAATGATAACATTCTCTTTCAAACCTACCAGCGGATCAACCTTACCCTTAATAGCAGCTTCGGTCAGGACTTTTGTTGTCTCCTGGAAGGAAGCGGCAGACAGGAATGAATTCGTAGCAAGGGAAGCTTTTGTAATACCCATGATGATCTGCTCACCTGTTGCAGGTTCTTTACCTTCTGCTTCCAAAGCTTCATTTACATCCTCAAACTCAAGTCTGTCAACATTTGTTCCCGGAAGGAATTCTGTGTCTCCGGACTCTTCGATACGGATCTTCTTCAGCATCTGACGAACGATAACCTCGATATGCTTATCGTTGATTTCTACACCCTGCAGACGATATACTCTCTGAACTTCCTGGATCATGTAATCCTGTACAGCACGAAGTCCTTTGATTCTCAGAATATCGTGTGGATTTACACTACCTTCTGTCAGTTCATCACCGGCTTCCAGTTCTGCGCCGTCAGCCACCTTGATACGTGATCCATAAGGGATCAGATATGCTTTGGATTCACCTGTTTCTTTATTTGTCACAATAATCTCACGTTTCTTCTTCGTGTCATTTAAGTTAGCAGTTCCTGCAATTTCTGTGATAATTGCAAGTCCCTTAGGCTTTCTTGCCTCGAAAAGCTCCTCGACACGAGGAAGACCCTGTGTGATATCTCCACCGGCTACACCACCACTATGGAATGTTCTCATAGTAAGCTGTGTACCAGGTTCTCCGATTGACTGTGCGGCGATGATTCCGACAGCTTCTCCAACCTGTACCGGCTCACCTGTTGCCATGTTGGATCCGTAACATTTTGCACATACACCACTATGTGAACGGCATGTAAGGATTGTACGGATCTTAATCTGTGTCAGCGGCTCGCCCTTCTCGTCAACACCCTTTTTACAGATCAGCTCTGCACGTTTCGGTGTTACCATGTGATTTGCCTTTACAAGGATGTTACCATCTTTATCTACGATGTTCTCACAGATATAACGTCCTGTGATACGATCCTGCAGACTTTCGATCACTTCGTTTCCATCCATGAATGCTTTTACATACATTCCAGGAATCGGTGCTCCCGGTTTTGCACAGTCTACTTCGTGAATGATCAGTTCCTGTGATACGTCTACCAGACGTCTTGTCAGATATCCTGAATCGGCTGTACGAAGAGCTGTATCGGACATACCTTTTCGAGCTCCATGTGCAGACATGAAGTATTCCAGTACATCAAGACCTTCACGGAAGTTTGATTTAATTGGCAGCTCGATCGTGTGACCTGTTGTATCGGCCATCAGACCACGCATACCTGCAAGCTGTTTGATCTGTTTGTCAGATCCACGGGCTCCGGAATCTGCCATCATGAAAATGTTGTTATATTTATCAAGACCGTCAAGCAGCGCCTTTGTAAGGGCATCGTCAGTTGCTTTCCATGTCTCTACAACTTCTTTATATCTTTCTTCTTCTGTAATGAGACCACGTTTGAAGTTCTTTGTAATCTTATCTACAGTATCCTGTGCATTTTTGATCATCTCCGGTTTCTGCGGAGGTACCGTCATGTCAGAAATGGATACGGTCATGGCAGCTCTTGTTGAAAGCTTGTAACCCATAGCCTTTACATGGTCGAGTACTTCTGCTGTCGCAGTAGCTCCATGTGTATTGATAACTTTTTCAAGAATCTGTTTCAGCTGTTTCTTTCCTACATGGAAATCAACTTCCAGAAGCAATTCATTTCCTTCTACTTCACGGTCTACAAATCCCAGATCCTGTGGAATGATCTCATTAAACATGAAACGTCCGACTGTAGATTCTACCGTTCCTGTCTTCACTGTTCCATCTGCCATCTTCTTGGATACACGTACTTTTACACGTGAATGAAGTGTTACGGCAGCATTTTCATAAGCAAGAAGTGCTTCGTTGAAGCTCTTGAAGATCATGCCTTCTCCCTTGGCACCAGGACGCTCCTGAGTCAGATAATAGATACCAAGTACCATATCCTGTGAAGGAACGGCTACCGGACCACCATCAGACGGCTTCAGTAAGTTGTTCGGTGACAGAAGTAAGAAACGGCACTCTGCCTGTGCTTCTACGGAAAGTGGAAGATGGACAGCCATCTGGTCTCCGTCGAAATCGGCGTTGAACGCTGTACAAACCAGTGGATGAAGCTTGATAGCCTTACCTTCTACAAGAATCGGTTCAAATGCCTGAATACCAAGTCTGTGCAGTGTAGGAGCACGGTTCAGCATAACCGGATGCTCTTTGATTACTTCTTCCAGAACATCCCATACTTCCGGCTGAAGTCTTTCTACCATCTTCTTAGCATTTTTAATATTGTGTGCTGTTCCGTTCTGAACCAGTTCTTTCATAACAAATGGTTTGAACAGCTCGATTGCCATTTCTTTCGGCAGACCACACTGGTAGATCTTAAGTTCCGGTCCTACAACGATAACGGAACGTCCGGAATAGTCAACACGCTTACCAAGCAAGTTCTGACGGAAACGTCCGGACTTACCTTTCAGCATATCGGAAAGAGATTTCAGTGCACGGTTACCAGGTCCTGTTACCGGACGTCCACGGCGGCCATTGTCAATCAGGGCATCTACAGCTTCCTGAAGCATTCTCTTTTCATTTCTAACAATAATGTCCGGTGCGCCTAATTCAAGAAGACGTCTCAGACGGTTATTTCTGTTGATGATTCTTCTGTACAGATCATTCAGGTCAGATGTCGCAAAACGTCCGCCATCCAGCTGTACCATTGGACGAAGATCCGGTGGGATAACCGGGATATTTGTCATGATCATCCATTCTGGCTTGTTTCCAGACTCACGGAAAGCTTCTACTACTTCCAGACGTTTTACGATTCTTGCTCGTTTCTGTCCGGTTGCACCTTTCAAGCCTTCTGTCAATTCTGTATATTCTTTCTCAAGATCAATGTTCTCAAGAAGTTCTTTGATGGATTCTGCACCCATTCCTACACGGAATGTGCTTCCCCATTTTTCTCTTGCTTCCTGATATTCAGCCTCTGATAATACCTGTTTGTACATCAGATCTGACTCACCTTTATCCAGTACGATATAAGAAGCGAAATACAGTACTTTTTCCAATGTTCTCGGGGACAGATCAAGAATCAGTCCCATACGGCTTGGAATTCCCTTGAAGTACCAGATGTGCGATACAGGAGCAGCAAGGGCGATATGGCCCATGCGCTCACGACGTACACTTGCTTTTGTTACTTCAACACCACAACGGTCGCAGACCACACCTTTATAGCGGATCTTTTTGTACTTTCCACAATGGCATTCCCAGTCCTTGCTTGGTCCGAAAATCTTTTCGCAGAACAGTCCGTCTTTTTCAGGTTTTAAAGTTCTATAGTTGATGGTCTCTGGTTTGGTAACTTCTCCTTTTGACCATTCCAGAATCTTTTCAGGTGATGCCAAACCGATCTTGATCGCATCAAAAGTCATTGGCTGATAAGTTTGTTCCTTATTATTTTCTGGCATACTTTGGACCCCTTCCTATTCATCATCAGATGAATCGCCGAAATCATAGTCATCATTTTCTTCAAAATTCATATCGAAATCATCGTCTGATTCTGGTTCTTCTTCTACATCAACCAGCTCTTCACCCTGGAATTCCTGTTTGCTGTATCCGTGTTTACCAAAGTCTTCGTCATCATCATTACGATATCTTCTGTCTCCCTCGATCAGAGAACGGAAATCTGTCTCTCCCATATCGGAAGTTTCCATAATCTCCACTTCTGTATTGTCATCACGTAAGACACGTACGTCCAGTCCGAGTGACTGTAACTCTTTAAGCAATACCTTGAAGGATTCCGGAATTCCCGGTTCAGGAATATTCTCACCCTTGATGATTGCTTCGTAAGTCTTCACACGTCCGATGACATCATCTGACTTCACAGTCAGGATTTCCTGCAGTGTGTATGATGCACCATAAGCTTCCAGTGCCCATACCTCCATCTCTCCGAAACGCTGTCCACCGAACTGAGCCTTTCCTCCTAATGGCTGCTGTGTAACCAGTGAGTAAGGACCTGTAGAACGTGCATGGATCTTGTCGTCTACCAGGTGGTGCAGTTTCAGGTAATGCATGTGTCCGATGGTTACCGGGCTGTCGAAGTACTCACCCGTACGTCCGTCACGCAGGCGGACCTTACCATCTCTTGAAAGCGGAACACCTTTCCAGAGTTTTCTGTGTTCTCTGTTGTCTGACAGATACTGCAGTACTTCCGGAAGAAGTTCTTCTTTATGTTTTGCTTCAAACTCTTCCCAGCTTAAGTTGACATAATCATTTGCCAGATCAAGAGTATCCATAATATCAATCTCGTTCGCTCCGTCAAATACAGGAGTTGCGATGTTGAATCCAAGTGCTTTTGCAGCCAGGGACAGGTGAATCTCCAAGACCTGACCGATATTCATACGTGACGGTACACCCAGTGGATTCAGCACGATATCCAGTGGACGTCCATTCGGCAGGAATGGCATGTCTTCAACCGGAAGTACACGGGAAACAACACCCTTGTTACCATGACGTCCGGCCATCTTGTCACCGACAGAGACTTTTCTCTTCTGTGCAATATAGATACGGACTGACTGGTTTACTCCAGGTGACATCTCATCACCATTCTCTCTTGTAAATACCTTTGCATCCACTACAATACCATATTCTCCATGAGGTACTTTAAGAGAAGTATCTCTTACTTCACGGGCTTTCTCACCGAAGATTGCACGAAGCAGTCTTTCTTCAGCTGTAAGCTCTGTCTCTCCCTTAGGAGTAACCTTACCTACCAGGATATCTCCTGCACGGACTTCTGCTCCGACACGGATGATTCCTCTTTCATCCAGATTCTTCAGTGCATCATCACCAACACCTGGAATGTCGCGTGTGATCTCTTCTGGTCCAAGCTTTGTATCACGTGCTTCTGCTTCATATTCTTCAATATGAATAGAAGTATATACATCATCCTGCACCAGTCTTTCACTAAGCAGAACAGCATCCTCGTAGTTGTAACCTTCCCATGTCATGAATCCGATCAGCGGGTTCTTTCCAAGTCCAAGTTCACCATTAGATGTAGATGGTCCATCTGCAATAACCTCACCTTTTTCGACTCTGTCTCCTTTGAAGACGATTGGTCTCTGGTTATAACAGTTGCTCTGGTTACTTCTCTGGAATTTTGTCAATTTATATTTTTTCAGTTTTCCGTCATCCTGACGAACCGTAATCTCTGTAGAAGTAGAACGTTCTACTGTACCGCCTTCTTCAGCGACCACACATACACCGGAGTCAACGGCAGCTTTTTCTTCCATACCTGTTCCTACTGCCGGAGCCTCGGTAAACAGGAGCGGTACTGCCTGACGCTGCATGTTTGATCCCATCAGGGCACGGTTCGCATCATCATTCTGAAGGAATGGGATTAAAGCTGTAGCCACAGAGAATACCATCTTAGGAGATACGTCCATATAATCGAACATTCTTCTTTCATATTCCTGCGTCTCTTCACGGTAACGACCAGATACATTTTTACGTACAAAATGTCCTTCTTCATCTAACTGCTCGTTCGCCTGTGCTACATGATAATTATCTTCTTCATCCGCTGTCATGTATACAACTTCATCTGTAACTACCGGGTTAGTCGGATCATCATGGTTGATCTTACGGTATGGAGCCTCGATAAATCCATACTCATTAATTCTTGCATAACTTGCAAGAGAGTTGATCAGACCGATGTTAGGTCCTTCAGGTGTCTCTACCGGACACATTCTTCCGTAGTGAGAATAGTGTACATCTCGTACCTCGAATCCTGCACGGTCTCTTGACAGACCACCAGGTCCTAACGCTGAAAGACGTCTCTTATGAGTCAGCTCACCAAGCGGGTTGTTCTGATCCATGAACTGTGACAGCTGGGAAGATCCGAAGAATTCTTTCACTGCTGCTGTTACAGGTTTGATATTGATCAGGGACTGTGGAGAAATGCCCTCCATATCCTGTGTTGTCATTCTTTCACGAACCACTCTTTCCAGACGGGAAAGACCGATTCTATACTGATTCTGAAGCAGTTCTCCTACAGAACGGATACGTCTGTTACCCAGGTGGTCAATATCATCATCAGTTCCGATGCCATATTCCAGATGCATATTGTAGTTAATAGAAGCAAAGATGTCTTCTTTTGTG
>ENA-ORTP01002284-ORTP01002284.1-human-gut-metagenome-genome-assembly--contig:-NODE-2284-length-16497-cov-2.777703_pt1 | contig 16497 bp, 21 predicted proteins | sample MGYA00241913_ERZ509190 | MGnify/ENA primary metagenome ERZ509190 (study PRJEB26280, sample SAMEA2338839) | human gut metagenome | biome: human gut; feature: human-associated habitat; material: faeces...
TACGGTAGGTATCCTCCGAGAAATCCTGATGTCCCGGTGTATCCAGAATATTGATGCAATATCCGCCGTAATTAAACTGCAGCACAGACGATGTAACTGAGATACCTCTCTCTTTTTCAATCTCCATCCAGTCGGAAACCGCATGCTTTGCGGTCGCCTTTCCCTTTACGGAACCTGCCTGATTGATTGCTCCTCCATATAAAAGAAACTTCTCCGTCAATGTCGTCTTACCGGCATCCGGATGGGATATAATGGCAAATGTCCTTCGTTTTTCTATCTCCTTTGTAATATCTGACATCTTACTTCTTCTCCTGTTCTATAAAACTTCACATGTCCTTTTAGTGTATCACAAGCATTTCTCTGCCGCAATCCAAATTTCTTTATTTTTCGGCTTCTGCAGTCTCATGGATCGGTGTGATGACAATCTTTTCCGGAGCAATGTTTGTTTTTCTGGTCACGATATCCTCAATCTGAGCACGATTTGCATCTGTTAATTCCGCCGCATTCACTACAATATCCGCAGAATCAGCAGTCAGACTGACAACGGATTCAGAAAAGCCTTTCGATGCCATCAATGTCTCCACCGCCACTTCCTGCTCTGAGAGCTGTGTCATCTGCAGCATCTGTGCGATCGCATCCTTCTTTTCTTCTTCACTGATATTCGCGTTGTCAATGATCGCCTGGAGCGTTTCTTTGTTCTGGGAACGCATCTGTTCTCTGGCAACTTTTGCCTGCGCTACGGTATTTTCCGCCTCACCGCTGGTCAAAACAGCCTCCCCCGGTGTCCCCTCTACTTCGGAATCATTGCTTGCAATCTCTCCGTCTGTCTCCAGATCTTCTGCCGAGATATCCAAAAGTTCCTGATTGGCGGTTCCGGCACTCGCCTCTTTTGCCCCATCTTCTTTTGCTCCGAACAGGCGTCCTGAATAGTTCAGATATCCTGCGATCGCGATCATCACCGCCAGCGCTGTAATAATGATCTGGTTTTTCTTAAATAATCGTTTCAAAATCATATCCTCCTCTTTTTCCTTCTGTTTTATGCATTTGTCCGTTTCATTATTTTAATCTTATGCGCCTCCACTCCGAATAATGCCTGCACTGCCTCTGTCAGATTTTTTACCACGACCGGATCATCTCCTCCATCAGCTGCAATCACCATTCCCTCAATCTCCGGCACCATTTCCTTACTCACATAAGGTGTCTGTGTCCCATCGGATTTCTGCTCATAAATACTGGTATGACTCAGCGAACGATCTTCTGAAACCCTGCTCCCTCCTTTACTGTCTTCCTCTGTGATTTCATTTTCTTCCCTCTGGCTGTCCTTTTCCACCACTTTCTCTTCCGAAGATTTCAAGGTGATCATCACCTTTACTTTCCCGACTCCCTCCACGCATTCCAGGGTATCTTCCACCCTTTTTTCCAGCAATCTTTCATACTGTTGTTCTGTCGCCTCTCCCCCTTCTGTTTCCGTTTCTTCCTGTCCCGCCCCTGTCCCGATTTCCGGATCTTTCTGATCCGGAACCGGGGAAACGACCACCACCAGCAGGATTCCTGCCAAAAGCAGGATCAAAAGCTGCTGTTTTGCCGGCAGTTTTCCTTTTTTTCCAAATCCGGAAATCCACTGCTTCCATTTATTCTCCAATCTGAATCTCCTCCACTTCGATCTGCTCTTTTTCTTCCGTCTCCAGGGTCATCTCTCCCTTTCCTTCTTCCTGCTTCTCCCGGATTTCTTCCAAAAAAGAAGCGCTCTCCTGTTCCATGTTCTGTTCCTGTACCCGACTTCTAAAACTGTCCTCCATATCGGTCAGCCTTAACAGTGGAGTCATCAGAAGAATGATCAGTACCAGTCCGGAAAAGAACCGGATATATTTTTGGTACGATTCCTGTGGAAGTGCCTGCAAAATGGCGCTGACAAGAATCAGATAGACCGCCAGATCCTGAAGCCACTGATAGAGTTCTTTCAAGGTCTTCTCCCTCCTTTTACGTGGCAGAAGCCGCGACCACAGCGATGGTCAGCAAAAACAAAATCCCTGTAGTCGCCATTACTTTCACAAGCATTTCATACCCCTCACTGACCCCTCCGATACATGCTGTAATTCGTTTGTCCGATATCGGCTGTGTCACCGCCGCCACTGTTTTATACAAAAACGCCAGAAGAAGAAGCTTCACGATCGGGATAATGCAGATACCCGCTGCGATCACCGCGCCTGCCATTCCAATCCCGTTTTTTATCAGAACTGCCGTTCCAAGTACGACATCCATCACGGAACCTGCCATGTTTCCAAGTCCCGGTATCGCCTCCACTGTTTTTGTAACAAAACTTCGTTTCAGGGAGTCAAGTGCAGGAGAAAGGATTCCCTGTACGACATTGATCCCGATCACACACGCCAGCATGGTCTTTAGCGTCCAGCCCGTCAGTTTTTCCAGAAGCTCAGCAAACTGCGACAAAAATTCTTCTCCGGTAAGATTGCCCATCACCTGGATCATCATATATACATTGACGAGAGGCACCAGAAAATTCAGGATTACTGCCTCCGCCAGAAAGATCAGAAATAGTACCACTTCAAAGAAAAACATGGATGTCACACTTCCAGAGGCTGCTGTAACTGCTAAAAAATACGTCGGACAAAGCACCTTCATAAATTCCAGCAGGAAGTTTAACGAAGCCTCCATCTCGGATACTGCCAATCGAAACCCGTTCAGACAAAGTGCGATAAGCAGCATATAAAGAATATAAAACGCAATCTCTGAAGCCTGACGTTCTCCGAAGGCGCCGGAAAAATTTGCAAACACCGCAGCAATCACTGCGATCAAAATCAGATATACCAGAAGTTTCCGGTGTGTCTGCAGTTCATAGAAAAACTGATCGAAAAGAAAGCCTGTAAACTGCTCCCCCGCTTTTTTCAAATCACCTGACACAAGCGTCTCCACAACATCCCGGAAGGTCATTTTTTCCCGTGGGAACATCTTTTTCAGACTGTCATCGAGATCTGAAAAATCAAATTCATCCAACAGCTCTTCCTGTGTGATCTGCAGGCTTTCTTCCTCTTCTGCAGCATACGCTGTATGTACCGCCCCAAACAGGCACAGGCTCAAAAAGAGAATGCCGAATATCCCATATTTTCTCATAACAGAAACTCCTGAATTGTTTCCAAAAGGGCAAGAAGGACCGGCATCCCCACCACAAGGATCGCCAGCTTGCCAAATATCTCGATCTGCGCTGCAATCGCCTGATACCCGGCATCTTTGCAGATTCCGGAAGAAAACTGTGCAATGTACGTGATGCCGACCATTTTGAGCATGATGGCAATATATTCCGTATCAAGAGTCAGAAAGCTTTGAATCTGTTCCACTGCCCGAATAAACACTTCCAGTTTTCCCACAATGCAGAAAAAAAGAAAGATGCCTGCCGCCAGATTTATCAGAAATCCGTACTCCGCTCTTCCTCCTTTGAGCTGAATTGCCAGAAGAACCGCCACCATCGCGATCAGACTGACCTGCAATACACTCATATCCGCCTCCCTCTTCACAGTGAAAACAGGCGCTTCATGGACGCAAACAACTCATAAATATATGGGAGCACCCAGGACAATACCAGAATCAGACCTGCAAAGCTTGTCAGAAACGCCTGTTCTTCCCTTCCGCTGTGTTTTAATACCTGGCTCAAAATAGAAACCAGAATGCCGACTGCGGCAATTTTAAAAATAACACCGATCGTCATGAATTCCTCCTGTCTGATTTCCCGGCAAAATTCTTCTTAAAATAATACGATCACCAGAAACAATCCGCTCATCACGCCGAGCCAGTTTCCGATTCTCTTTTTTGCCGTGATCTCCTGCCGGGTTTCTTCGATTTCTGCCCCCAGATTCTCAAGATACATCTGCATACTTGTTCTGCCTGTCCTCACATCCATCTGTCCAAGATACATCCCCACCTCCGAAAGTTCTCTCATATGCCTGCTCTTAAGATGAAGCTCCTTTAATTTTGTTTCCGTGCACACCTCCCAGATCCCCCGAAAACTCTGCCCGCCTCTTGCCTCCACCCTTCTTTGGAGATCCAGCATCCAGCTGCGATAAGGCTCCTGCACCCGGTTTGCAGTTTTTCCAAAAACCTCAAAAAGAGGTGCGCCGCTGTATTCGATTTCTCCCTGGATCAGTTCCAGAATATGGCGGATGTACATCAGTTTTTCCAGATACTGCTGCTGTTCCACGCCATATAAAAATCCCCCTGCCGTGGTTGACAAAAGAATCAGAATGCAGCCGATCAGTTTCTGCATAAAAGACTCCCCCGCTCATCGAAAATCTCTTTGATTTCTCCCGGATGTTCTCTGTTCTCCAGTACCACATAGCGCTCAAAGCGCCGCTGTCTCACCAGTTCCCCCAGTCCCGGCTTGGACGCGATCTCTGCCATCGAATTCCCATGTACACTGGCGATCAGCTTACAGCCGCACTGCATAGCATACTCTACGGCACGAATCTCCTCCTGTGCCCCAATCTCATCCACAGCCAGAACTCTTGGGGACATCGATCGGATCAGCATGATCATGCCCTCTGCTTTTGGACAGCAATCCAGAATGTCCGTCCTGCTCCCCAGATGATTCTGTGCCACTCCCAGATAACACCCTCCGATCTCGGAGCGTTCATCCACAACCCCTACCGTGCATCCTTTCACATGCGCATTCCCGTCTGAAATCTGCCGGATCAAATCCCGGATCAGCGTTGTCTTTCCACCACATGGCGGAGAGATGATCAGTGTATGACATACCTCTCTGTTCTTTGTGATCATCGGAAGCAGCCTGTCCGCACATCCGGGAATTTCATGTGACATCCGGATATTTACAGACGAGATATGCTGCAGACTTTTCACCTTTTCCTGTTCTAATATTGCTTTTCCTGCCACCCCCACACGATGTCCTCCTTCCACTGTCAGAAATCCCTGCCGGATTTCATTTTCATACGCATAAAGGGAATAATGACTGCTGTATTCCAGCGTCTCCTTTATCTCTTCTTTTGTCACCATATGCTTTTTCGCCCGTCCTGCAGGCAAAAATAATTCTTCTCCCTGATACAGGATCAGAAGCGGCTGATCTGTTCGCAACCGGATCTCCTGGAGCTTTCCATAGTCCAGGTGCGCTTCCTCCATCACCTTGCGGATTCCGGCCGCCAGAATGTGAAGGATCTGCTGTTTTCTTCTCTCTTCATTCATCTTGTCCACCTCTTTATCCCATGTATATGAAGAATTTAAAAGTTTATTCCTGCATTTTGGAGAAAAAGAAAGTGAGCGGATCACTCTCTGGTTTTTTTCCGCTCACTTTGCCGGATTGACATGTATCATAATGTGCTTCACTTCCGGAAATTTACTTTCTACGCCTGCATGGATTTTTTCGGCAATGGCATGAGATTCCTGCAGTGATTTTTCTGCATCCACTGCAATCTCCAGATCCACATATGCTTTATTTCCAAACATCCGGCTGCGCAAAACATCAATGTTCTCCACCCCTTCCTGGGAAACAATGTAGTTCCGCAGTCGGATCTCATAATCCTCCCCACAGGAAGTATCCATCATTTTCATCAGTGCATCTTTTAAAATATCAACTCCAACTTTCAAGATAAACAAAGAGATCAAAACACTTGCCGCCGGATCCAGTACCGGAAATCCCATCATCGATCCTCCGATCCCCACCAAAGATCCAATGGATGACAGTGCATCCGAACGATGATGCCACGCATCTGCCATAAATGCCGGAGAATCCAGTATTTTCGCATAATATCTGGTGTACCAGTACATTCCTTCTTTGGAAAAAATGGAAACAACAGCGGCGATCAGAGCAATCTTTCGGGGAACGATCCATGCATCCTTCGCCCCGCAACAGATGCGCAGGATCCCTGCTTTTCCAATTCCCACTCCCGTTGCCAGCAGGATCATCCCCAGGATCAGTGAGGCAACACATTCCATCCGTTCATGTCCATAAGGATGTTGTTTGTCAGCAGAGCGTTTGGAAAGCCTCACTCCCCAAAATGCAATTCCTGTGGCAAATACATCCGACAGGGAATGTACGGCATCCGATATCATGGCGCTTGATTTCCCGGAAATTCCCGCGAACAGCTTAAATGCCGTCAACATCACATTCCCCAGAATCCCTGCTATAGAGAGTTTTTTTATGATGGCATTTTCATTGACCTGCGATTCCATGTCACACTTTATTTTACACACTCTTTCTGACAGAATATGAACCAAATGACAGAAAGGTGCTTATTTGACAGAAAGAATTTATTTACAATCCAGTGAATCATATCTATAATATCGAAAAAGATTATCTTGGCCAATACACTGGAATCCAACCTTTTCCAGAACATGCTGGCTTCGAGTGTTTCGCAAGATTGCATCTGCATAAAAAGTCTGCAAACCAAGTTCATTGACCCCATACTCTATCATTTTTTGCTCCACTGCAGTCCCATATCCTTTCCCTTTATCACAGTCTCTGGCAAACGCAATGGAAAGGACTCCCGTTCTTTTCTCTATATCAATTTCTTTGAGGTATACATCTCCGATTACTGTTCCTTTTCTTACAATAGCAAACCAAACCCGATTTTTATGCTTTGATTTTCTTTCATAACATGATTGTGCGATTTTCCATGTATAAGTATAGGGTTCCTCACACATCATCGGATCTGCTGTATAATGCTTCATCTCTGCATGATACAATTCTTCCCTCATAGGAACAAGTACGATTTCATTGCTTACGAATATTTTTTCCATAAAACCTGCTATTCCTATCTTTCATCAATAATAATCTTTTTACATTTTCTACAGCGAAATGCGGAAATTCTATCTCCGTTAATCCTTCCTAGAATCCCGCCCTCATCATTCAGGCGGTATCCATTCATGCCCTCCTGCCGCCACCACAAGGCATCACTGCTGCATACTTTTCCCTGTATCATTTCTTCTCCACAAAATGGACACTTCATAGCAACTCAGCTCCTTTCCTATGGTTATGCTTCTTTTGCTGTACTCCTTCCTTTTGATTCAGACTTTTAGATGATGATTCTGTACTATAGATCAATATGTATTTCATATTGCTCGTTAATCAACACCACATTTACATGATACTTTTTGGCAAGTTCTAAAATCTGTGCATTGTCCTCTAAAACACGTTCCATCGTACACCAATCATCCTTGAGACGATGTTCTATCACGCATGCATATTTTTTGATATCGGCAAAATGTTTTTTAATATAACGTTCACTCATAACAAGGCAGTAATATCGGATATTCCCAAGATATTCCTCCGTAAAATCCTTTTTCCAGTCAAATGGAATATAACACCCTTCCACGATAAGATTTTGTCTGTTTTCTATGGCTGTTTTGATCATTTCACGCACAATCGGCCATAAATAGTCTGTGAGCTTCTCATCATCTCCCGGCGTCAGTTTCGTATAGCCACTGCGAATGAATCCCATTTTTAAATGATCGATTGATACATACGGATATTGATATTTTTCAAGTAGTTTTTGGGCAAGTGCAGTCTTTCCTGTGTGGGAAGCGCCCGTAATTAGAATAATCATACCTTCACTCCATTCCTTCCGATTTCCATATTTTTGCTTCTTCCAGAAAACATCGTATCAGCTCTTTCTTTCCGTCTGTGTATTGTCCACGGTCATCTGAAAATCTCTCAGCCAGTTTTTGTTTACAATCATCATACAGGCTTGCCTTTTCAGGAAAAGCATTTAGATAATCCCGGAAATTAATATAATCATTCCATTCTTTTCCATTCCATTTGACTACATGAATATGATGTGTTCGTAAATCATTCTCAAAATCACCCATTACAAATAAAACTTGTCCTGAAACATCTGCCCCACGAAACACAAAGCCATTTTGTCCTAATATTTCAATATGCGGAATCATATCGTTTAAATCATAAACACCAACAACAATGTCAATAATCGGTTTGGCATGAATGGACGGTATTGCGGTACTGCCTATGTGCTGAATATCAATCGCAGCACTCCCCAATAGCCGTTTTAATGTTTCCATTGTTTTCCCTGCATTTTCCTCCCATTCCACTTGATGATCTGTCAATTTTACAGTACCTCTTTTTAATCCTATCATTCCTGCTCCTTTTCTTCTGACTTCCTCTTCTACTGCAGACGCTTATCCAGGTTTGTAAGCCGAACGTTTCCTAATCAAATATTGTAGAAAAATCCGGCTGTTCAAGTGCTTCAAAACACATCAGTATTTGTTCTTTTGTACATTTTTCCACCGCAAGATTTTCTGGTATTTCATTTTTTCCAAAGAACGCAATCTCTGTTGTTTCGATATTACTTTCAAATTTTCCGCTTTTGTATTTGCACAACATAAATGTCTTTATAACGCCGTATGCGTAGTTCGTCACATTATGTTTTCTCCAATCTTGCACTGCAATCAATTTTTCTGCTGATACATGAAATCCCGTCTCTTCTTTTACTTCTTTGATGGTATTAGAAGCAATGGACTGGTCAACATCACACCATCCACCAGGTAAAGACCACATGCCATTGTTTTCGTGAACAAGCAAGACCTTTTCATAAAAATGTTTCTATTCTCGGACATAATTTTATTCCTTTCAAATCAACTATGCCTGACAAATCCATCGTGCATAACTATTTTCAGAATCCTCAACCACCTTGATTTTTCCCTGTGTTATCAAATAATCGATTCGTTTTGCATACCATGAATCCCTCATATTCACTGGATATTTCCCAAGAATATTACCGATTAGCCTTGCCTCTTTTATCGGCGCCTTCGTAAGTATTTTCCAAATCAAAAAATCATAAAAATCTTCCGGAACCCCCACCATCTTTCCATTAAGTCTTGCACGAAGGGGGCTATTATCTTCTCGTAATTCATTCCACATTGCTTGATACATTCTTACTTCTTCTTTTCTTAATTCTCTTTCACAGTGTAAGAATCCGGCAAACTCCTCCGCAGCAACTTCACCCCAATTTTTACAGGATATAATCACATTTCCATGAACAACATGTTCCGGCAGCTTTACAATTCGCAGCGGATTTTCATATTTCGACAGAATACTGCATAAATGATAAAATCCACATGCCGAATACGCAGCATCGCTGTACCATATTCGGATCGTTTCTCCTTTCTCCAGATATTCCTTCAACCGCTGCATCTCACTCACATATGCTTTCGCCAAATTCCGAAGTTCCACATCTGTTTCCAGATTCTTCCCCTTTTGTTCTTGAGCATACATATCTTGAGCACGCATATCATATATCAATTTTTCCCGATATGGACTGTCAATCTCTTCTTGGATATTTCCTATATCAAGCATAAAGCCAAGACAAATCACCTCGTCTGAAGTTCCTTCCATCCATCCCGTATGTTCTCTTTTAGGCGGTTTCTTTTTGCCGGCAAACCAAACAGAAGTCGGTCCATCCGTTTTCATTTTTATGATTGTACTTTTTGCAGCCTTCATGGATTCCGACTCACTTTCTGCAAATAACACTTCTATCATAATTATTTTCTTACTCCTTATCATTCAGAATATTTTTTAATAATTGCATACTTACAAAAAACAGAAATATAAATACCAGACAACATCATAGATGGTAAAAAGCTTATTTATTCACTGTGTGAAATTTTAATCTTCGTGTTACTGGAAGTTATCTCTATTGCTGAGTGTAATGTTTTGCCTGTTCCATCCAGTAAGCTCGAATTCTTTCTATCATCTCTATACAATCATTTTGTGCGGTAGTAGCATTATATTTCTTCATATCACTAAAAGTATGACCACATGGTTCGAGAGAATCGCCCTCATAACCACCACTTACACCTACAAGCCATTGACCCAATACTCTTGTTTTAAACCTGAAAATGTAATACTGCATTTCGTGAAGTGTAAAGTTTCCCGTGCATTCTATCTTGTAGGGTTGTTTCCCTAACTCGCGCGGATCCGCTAACCATTCCAACATGTTGATTTGAGCAGCTTCTTGTTGATTAATATTCATTGATTTTGACCCCACCTTCTCTATGTGATATAGTATTTTCAAATTCATGATACCATACAGTATCAGACGAAGTCCACCCGCCGCAGACATGTATTACGGGATGCCAGGATGGATATACAACAAATGAAAGGGGTAGACAAACTATGAAGCTCGTATTTTTAGATGCAAAAACAATTGGCAACGACATTGATCTGTCCAGATTTGATCTGTTTGGAGAAGTTGTGAAATATCCTTTTTCCACCCAACAGGAAGTGCCTGAACGCATTCAGGATGCAGATGTGATCATTGTAAATAAAATTCAGGTGAATGAAGCCTCCATCGGCGCTGCCAAAAATCTCAAATTGGTCTGTGTCACTGCCACCGGCACAAACAATCTGGACAAGGAATATTTAGACAAACGCGGGATTGCGTGGAGAAATGTTGCCGGATACTCTACAGAATCAGTTGCCCAGCATACTTTTGCCATGTTGTTCTATCTTCTGGAGCATCTGCGATATTACGATGACTATGTCAAAGAGGACCACTACACAAATGACACCATTTTCACTCATTTTGCCCAGACCTTCTACGAATTAAAAGGAAAAATCTGGGGCATTATCGGACTTGGAAATATCGGACGAAGAGTAGCTGCGATTGCAGAAGCTTTTGGTGCGCAAGTCATCTATGCTTCCCCATCCGGTGCAGCGCCTCAGGAAGGCTACCATCAGGTTTCTCTTGATACACTTCTTGAAACTTCCGATATTGTCTCTGTACATGCACCTTTGAATGAACATACAGAACATCTTATGAACTTGAATGCCTTTTGTAAGATGAAAAAAAGCGCGATCTTCTTAAATCTGGGACGTGGTCCGATTGTTGTGGAAGCAGATTTAAAAACCGCACTGGAAACAAATGAAATACAAGCTGCCGGTCTGGACGTTCTGTGTGCAGAACCTATGTCCGAAAACAATCCGCTTCGCGGCTTCACGGACAGTAACCGGCTTCTTATCACACCACATATCGCATGGGCAAGCATAGAAGCCAGAACAAAACTTATGAACACCATTGCCGGACAAATCCAGGAGTTCTTCGGACTGTAACGCCTGACAATATAAGCTGTAACGCATTTTATCTTTGTGATAACACGTTACAGCTTTTCTCTTTTCAGCTTACACTCTCCCCGAGAAGCGGAGCGATCTTGCATCATCAAAATAGTTCCTAAAATATATCCGCAATCCCAGTTCTTGAACCTTTCGTCATCATAATGAAAACAAGGATGTTTAAATACTATACCCGCTCCTATCCCATTATCAAATACTTTCAGATAATCCTCTTCCTCACACGATACCACTTTCATCGAATCCGGAAACGCTTCTCCGAATACTTCTTCATCTGAATACAGATCTTTTTGATACTGCGGCAACGCCAAGAACTTTCCTTTTATCAGAAAGTTTGCGCATACCCGTTTCATTTTCAAAGCCGGCATTTCTTTCTCCTCTGGTATATCATACAAAACCTGATCTATTTCAATTTTTGACAGATCAACACCAAGGGCATCAAAAAAATTTTTTTGTTCCAGGGTAAGACTTTCCATAAATTCTGTATTCAAATCACCATTTTTAGAATAATCATTTGCTTTGTAAAGCAATTTCGTTGATTCGATATCGACATCCAGTTGCCATGGCAAACATTCAAAAAACATATCCGTCACTCCTCATCCAATCACTAAGAAATTTCAATTCTTCTTTTGTTTCCCCGGGAAATTGTGCTGCATATTCCCTTTTTTCATTTTACCACAGAAATCTGGAAAAACATCCCTGAAATCTCCCATTTCCTGCAATTTTATATTATACTGAGACTATACGCCCACACGGCAGTCTGATGATCACGAGGTAACCTTATGCAGAACATGAACTACTATTACGACTTTTCCGGACAAAAATTCAATCACCCTTTAAGCTTAAGCATCAACAGCTTCGACCGCAAAGTATTTTCCAGGCAGACCAGTCTGGAACTGTCTTATGTATTAAAAGGACGCTATGAAGTCGTGACAGAACAGATCTCCCATCCACTGGATGAACAGGAACTGGCTGTCATTGCCCCGGATGAGATCCACATATTGAAAAAACTTCAGCCGGACAGTGTCATTCTGACCATTCACATTGACTTTGAACGGATTCCGGAAAATATGCTGGGCTCCTGTAAAAATCTGTTCCATACGATTTTGTGTACACAACAGAACAATACGGCTCTTTTAGACGCCTTAAAAGAGGAAATCCGCCAGCTTCTGCTTGTGCTTTTAGACGGAGATTCTTCAGAAGGAACGGATCTTTTTGCCCTCAATGAAATCATGATGAACATCCTCTGTATTACAAAAAAGCAGCGAAATACCTCTTTTGAACAGCTCCCAGTGGATTCCACCCACCACGAGAATTATGTCCGCGCCATTTCTTTTATTGACCGGCACTATCAGGAGGATATCCATCTTTCCGACATTGCAGAGACACTTTCTTTCAGTACCAGCTATACTTCCCGGCTTTTTACACGCTATACCGGACTTTCTTTTGTAAAATATCTGTCTTATGTACGGGTGAGGGAATCTCTGGAAGATTTGTTGGAAGGGAAAGATTCCATTGAAGAAATTTCTGCAAAATGCGGGATGCCAAACTCCAAATCATATTCTCAGATTTTCAAAGAACTGTACGGGATCACGCCAAGTACCTATCGAAAACGGTTTTTAAAAAACCTGCTTCCTCTTCCCGACCTGGAATCACGCCCCATGGAGTTTACTCAGGAACAAAAAGATCTGCTCCTTCACACCTTTCATCTGGATCGGACAAATCCGCCCCGGCTCCAGATCAAAGATATCCAGATCAAAGCGCAGGAGGATACTTTAAGCCTCACCATCGCCGATGCTGGACAAAAAGAAATCCTGTTCCATCCCAACGGAAAGGATCTTCAGATCACCATCCGTCCTGTTCAGGAAACTCGGTAAAATTTCATCTTTTCTAAGCACGGTCATTTTTTGTCTTATTATAAAATATTTTTCAAATTTTCAAGCAAAAGAGGACAAATTTTGCCGTTTATTATGTCGAGAAAAGGACGATATTTTTATCCCTTCATATTAAAATAAACCCAGAACTTATTCAGGAGGATTTTAATATGAATGCATATCCAAAACTGTTCTCCCCGATTAAAATCGGAGAAACGACTGTAAAAAACCGTGTATTTATGCCACCGATTTCTACCAATCTGGCAGAGAAAGGATACGTGACCGACGCACTGGTCGAACACTATGCTGCCCGCGCCAAAGGCGGTGTGGGACTGATCGTAACAGAAGTAACCACCGTAGAACCGACTTACGTCTACCTGCCGGGAGATATGTCCATCTGCGATGACAGCTATATTCCGGGATGGGAAAAGCTGACAGCTGCTGTTCACCAGTACGGCGCCAAAATTTTGCCGCAGCTGTTCCACCCTGCTTATATGGCATTCCCGATCCCGGGTACGCCAAGACTGATTGCCCCTTCTTTTGTCGGACCATACTATGCAAAAGAAGCCCCAAGACCGGCCACCGTGGAAGAACTTCAGGTCATCATCCGCCAGTTCGGAGAAGCTGCGCTTCGTGTAAAAAAAGCAGGCGGTGACGGTGTGGAGATCCATGCTGCCCATGCTCATGGACTGTTGGGAGGTTTTCTCTCTCCGCTTTATAACAAACGGACAGATGCCTATGGCGGAGATATCAACGGACGTCTGAAACTGACTTTGGAAGTGATCGCAGAAGTCAGAAAAATGTGCGGAAAAGACTTCATCATTGACGTTCGGATCTCCGGAGATGAATATTCTGACGGCGGTCTGAACTTAAACGATGCAATTTATGTATCCAAACAGCTGGAAAAAGCCGGGGTCGATATGCTCCATGTTTCCGGCGGAACTACCATCAAACGTGGAAGCTCCATTCCTGCACCCGGAACAAAAATGGGATCTCACAGCGCACTTTCAGCTGAGATCAAAAAGCATGTTTCCATCCCTGTTGCAACTGTAGGACGGATCACGGAACCTTGGCTGGCAGAAGAACTGCTGGAAAATGACAAAGCGGATATCTGCATGATTGGCCGCGCAAATCTCTGTGAACCGGAATTTTGCAACAAAGCGCAAAACGGACAGGAAGAAGAAATCCGCCCATGTATCGGCTGTCTGCGCTGCCTAAATGGCATTATGTTTGGAAAACGGGTGGCATGTACCGTCAATCCTTCTCTGGAACCGGAAAATGAAGATACCATCACCCCTGCCAAAGACGCGAAAAATGTTCTTGTGATCGGCGGAGGTCCTGCCGGAATGGAAGCCGCCTACGTTGCCGCAAGACGCGGACATCACGTTGTCCTTGCAGACCGTCAGGATTCACTGGGCGGAACTGTCCGGATCGCCGCTGTCCCGATTGCAAAGCAAGATCTGACACAGCTGATCAAATATCAGGCTCATAAGCTGGAACAGGCAGGCGTTACCGTTCTGTTCAATACCGAAGTAACACTGGACATGATCCAAAAAGAGTATCCGGACTATGAAATCGTCCTCAGCGCAGGTGCAGCTCCGATCGTTCCGGAATTTATGACCCATTTCAAAGACTGGATGACTGCAGATGACGTCCTCTACGGCAGAAAATTCCCAGGACGTAAGATCGTTGTCATCGGCGGCGGTTCTGTAGGATGTGAAACTGCAGATTATCTGGCTCCGGTTCTCAATGACCGATTCCCGAGAAATCGCGAGATCACACTGGTGGAAATGGCTCATGAGATCATGGAGACAGAAAGCGGACCGGGAAGAAGTCTGCTTGTTCAAAGAATGATGGAAAAAGGGATCCAGATCCTCTGTGATTCCAAAGTCGAAGAAGTGACCGAATCTACTATCAAATATACAAAAGATGGGGTTACACACGAGATTTCTGATGCCGATACTCTTGTTCTGGCAATAGGATATCGCCCATCTGATACTCTGGGAGCACAATTAGATGCTGCAGGCATTTCCTGTCACATGATCGGGGACTGTCAGAAACCTGGAAATATCAAAGATGCCATTACACAAGGTTATCAGACTGCATTGACTCTCTAAATGACAAAAGCTGAGAGATATCCTCACCCTTGATGATATCTCCCGGCTTTTTATTGTGTCATCCCTTTTCCGATGCTCTCTCCCAGTTTCACCTTTGTTTCAATCCCCTGCCCGGAATTTTCCCAGATATCCGGATCCGGCATTGCTTTCCCTTTCTGAGTCAAAAGCACGATCGTAGATCCTCCAAATGCAAAATTTCCTTTTTCCTGTCCTCTTCGGACTCTTGCAGCCTGATGGCGGTTTTCAATCTTTCCAACCAGCATGGCTCCCACCTCCATCATAAGGATCGTTCCAAAATGATCCGAACATAACAGAGAAAATTCCCTGGCATTTTCTTTATAAACAGGAACCGAATCGTTGGCGATCGGATTCACGGTATGAAGTACTCCCGGAATCGTTACATTTTCTGATTTTACTCCATCATCCACATAAATATAGCGATGATAATCTTCCACACAAAGCCGAAAGATCCACGCATATCCGCCTTCATACCGCTTTGCAAGCGCGGGATTTTTCACAAGGCTTTCCACACTGTAACTGGTATGTTTGATCTGAAAGCGGGAATGATCTTCAATTTTATATACACTCAGCCGTCCGTCGCATGGACTGATCAGCCTGGCTGGATCCCGCACCACTTTCCTGGCTCCCGGAAGCGCTTTTCTCTTAAAAAACGCATTGAACGACTCATATTTCTTCTGCTCATATTGATACATCGCAATCCCATGTTTTCGGATAAACCACGGGATCAGGGGGCGTGAATATCCAGAATCCAAAAATCTTTCTCCCAGGCGGGAAATCTTTGGCTGGATCAGCCCTTTTAATAAAATCCGTCCCACTTCATGACTGTAAAGCCATTCCAGAAATCGATCCTGTCCGGTGCTGCATTCTTTGACCGTTCCTTTTCTGTCTGCCAGTTTCATCGTCTACTTCCTCCTTTTTTCTAAATGTGCCTGAAGAATCTCTCCCTGCAGAACTCCCACCATCCGCCTTGATAAAACAAAACAATCAAGACTGCTATTGCCACAATCCCAACCAGAACAGCCAGCTCCTTATTCGATGGCTTGCGGAATTTAAAATCTGCCACAAACAAAACGCCAACAACTGCAACGGCAATGTGCAGCGCATATAAGAACCACCCATATCCCGGAAACAAAATCGAGATTACAAACAACAACGGCAGAACAACCGACATCGATGTAATCGGAAGGCCTTGATAATACTTTCTGTTTTCGCCGGTTTCCTGCTGTCTTTTGGTCTCCATCACATTGAAATATCCAAGACGGATCACTCCTGCAAGTCCATATAACACCAGAATGACCAGACTGTAAACATGCCGCATTCCCAGTTCATAACACAACACGATGGGAAGTACCCCAAAACAGACAACATCACACAAAGAATC
>ENA-ORTP01002285-ORTP01002285.1-human-gut-metagenome-genome-assembly--contig:-NODE-2285-length-16494-cov-3.440903_pt1 | contig 16494 bp, 21 predicted proteins | sample MGYA00241913_ERZ509190 | MGnify/ENA primary metagenome ERZ509190 (study PRJEB26280, sample SAMEA2338839) | human gut metagenome | biome: human gut; feature: human-associated habitat; material: faeces...
ATATTTGCATCGCCCCATGGAAATTCATAATTTTTACATCAACTACATCTCCAACCGCCAGATGCTCCACGTCATATCCTGCGTCTGCCAGATCTACAACCTTCACATCGATAGTTGATATCGCGGCGCAGACATTACCAAGATAGTTCTGTGCTACTTTTTTTAATTCTGCAGGGTTTTCAATGTCGTGAAACTCTACTGTTTTTTCAATCAAGCCATACTCTTCTATAGCTCTGGTATCCTCAATATAATCAATCCCATTATTTACCGACTTTATCGTAACTGGGACGCCATCAAAAACTTTGCCCAAAGGGATTAATCTTGTAATGACATTATCTGCTTTAATCGCAGCAGAAAGATCGAGAACATTTTTTCCGTATTCTACTTTTTGGGTAGATTTATGCGTATATGCGCTGATCCAGTCAATATAATGTACATCGTCTTTCGTTCTAGTTCTAATGTATCCACCGTAAGAAGCAAGCAGTTCGTTGACAGCATCATATGTAGTGACATACCCGGACTGGTATCGTCGCTTTACATCGCCTATAGTTCGTACTGTACCAATCTGGAAACGTTTAAATGTTTCCGTAGACCGATTATGCTCCTCAATTATTTTGCGGAATTCTTCTTCCGCGGCAAGCGTCCGATCGTGAGGTCTTATCGCAGTATCGTTTAATAAAACGAGGTCACCTTCTGTCTTGATCTCATTTTCAAATGCCAAACTGCTATCAATATCCATTACCAATCCCCGATAAATGGTTTTTTCTTCGCCGTCCCCAAAGCGTATTATTTCTATAATGGATTTTCTTTGTTTTATTTTTCCCAAAATTGGATTGGTGAATGGAACATCCAAATTACAGGTTCCATTCTTTCCAATTTCTATTGCAGTATTTCCAGCTGAAATCTGAAGTTCACTGTTCCACGGATGATACAGGTATTCTCCGTCAATCTTTATTTTATACATCTAAAAAATCCCCCATCTGTATTCGATCGACACTGTTCCCTCACCGACGAAGGACAATACATTTTCTTTTCCGGGAAAAATAATAAAATCATCAGAGGTACTGCTTCCTTTCGGCAACTCATAATGGATTCCGTTATATATCATCGTTAATGCTTGTGAACAGTGAATCACGCATCCCGTTGGCATTGGTGCACCAATTATCGTGACATCAGCGGGAACCGAAATATTGGTAAGGTCATACACTACGTCCTGTTCAAAATTAAATGTATCCCAAAGATAAGGTTCCATGCTTGTATGATTGCTAATCCTATAAGGGTATGCATCCAATATCATTTCTATCTCACTGTAATCCTGATTAATCTTGTCTGTATCTATGGATATCTTTGCCAGAAAGTAATAGTCTTTATTTCCAATAATGACCGGTAATTTCCTACCATGATATTTCCCTTTTAAATGGCTGGCAGTTTCCATCCATTGCTCATACGTACCATCCTTAAAATCAAATTTTAATGTATGCTGTACATTTTTATACACAGGAAAACCGGTAATCACTTCGGACAAATCAAGACTGCCATTCCTTCCGGGAATATCGATGATGTCCTCTTTTTGTTCTGGGCTTCCATAATGTACAGCAAGAAGTTTAAGACCAAAGTTTTCTTTCAAATTCACACCATCAATCAATACATCCATCAGCTTCCCCTCCTTTCCTGTTCTGCCCGGTCTGCAAGATTCTGATTCACGTAAGGCGTCACAACTTTACCTACGGTTCGTCCGTCCAATTCTACCGTGGTATGGATTTCTGCCTGAACCTGTGCCGGTCCATCATTAATAACCGTAACTTGCGGCGTTGGATACCTTGCTGTGTGTATCGGCGTCGATTCATGGTAATATTGTATTCCACTTACCCTGGACTGAATTTCATGTATAGCTTTAGACACACTATCCGAAATAGATGTTTGTGCTTTAGGGAGCGCTTTTAAGAATCCTTTTGTTATTCCCGGCGGAAGAAACCGGCCAATCTCTTCATCCATTACTTTTGACGGCGAATTGATCTTAAGAGCCTTTTTAAAACTTTTCACTAACTGTTTGGCCAATTTTTTTGCAGTCTTCGACAAGTTTTGTATTTGAGACTGCATTCCTGTGACCAAACCCTTAGCAACGTCCTCTCCAGCCTTTGTGATCTGCGTTCGGGTATCCGCCATGACAAGATCTATTTCCCGGCTATAAGAGTTCTTTATTGTTTCCAGCTCACCTTTAAAAAAGTTATCTGTATAAGACTTGGATTTGTTCTGGATTTGATCCCATTTGCTTACATATGATGATAGCTGCTCATCCGTAAGGCCATTCAGGTAGTCTGTGAACGCATTTGCTGTAGATACGTCCATATCGAAAATCTTTTCCATCAGGGTTTTTGGAATTCTACCCCGTAACCGGTCCAGCCCACTTTGATACCGGTTTATTTTTTCGATTTGGCTGTCCAGATCATACATATTCGCAACATCTGACAACTTCGACAGCATAGCCGACTGTTTCGCCGTTACATTGTCATAAGCTTTCTGGTAAGATTGTGATAATGCATCTATCTTCGCCTGTGCCTGCTCCGTGATTTTAGATGCGGATTCTTCCAGCGCTGCAGACATGGATTCAGTAAGGCTTTTTCCAATTTCCGAAAATTGATCCTTATACTTCTTATATTTCTTTTTATTAGTAACTTTCTTTATCTGATTATTGATCAGATTCTGGAGCTGTTTCTCCGTAGCTGCAGACTGGGCTTTTACCCCGTCCGATAAAGAGGTTATTAAAGCTTTACCAGCTTCGTCCAACTTGCCAGCTTCCATGGCTTTTTTCGCTGCTGAGACAGCCGACAGGCTTACCTTTTCGGCAGCTTTTTTCAGCCCGCTTTCCATTTCATTTAATCCAGCGATTATACCAGCAATGATCTGTTTGCCGACCTCTTTTTTGAATACACGGGATGGGGATTTAATCCCCAGTTTCCTTTTGATCGCATTTAAAGCGTTGCCTGCAATCTCTCTGGCTTTATTGTAAAGCGCTGTTGCCGCATTACCAATGCCGCCAATGATACCGTCAATAATATTCCTTCCGACGCTGGCCCAGTTTCCACTGGTAAACGCACTTTTTATTTTTGTGACTGCATTTTTGCCAATGGCCAGCAATTTGCCCGGCAGGGCTGTGATGGCCGTTACGATATTATTCATCACGCCTGCTGCGGCGCTCTTTGCCGCGCCGACCGCACCCCGAATGCCATTGGCAATACCACTTACACCGTTTTTACCAATGGATAATAGTTTTTGTGGAAGACCCTTGATTGCACTTTCGATATTTTTTAAGATATTTTGACCAGCGCTCTTTGCCGCACCCGCCATGCTTTTAATCCCATTTGATAGTGCTGTAATAAGATTTTTACCAAGGCTCACCCAGTTAAAAGCCATAAATACAGATACTATGGCCTGAAGAATAGTCGGGATATTGGCTATTAGTGCCGGGATAGCCTGAATCAGTCCCTGCCCGATCGTCAGGATAATTTTTCCAGCCGTCAGTAAAAGTTTAGGCGCATTGTCATTGATGATTCCAGCAATGTTTGTTATGATCTGCGGAATATACCCTATTAACAACGGTAGGCTATCTACTATGCCCTGCGCCAGATTAGTGATAAGGTTTAAACCGGCATCTACCAACGTTCCCGCATTTGCCCTGAGGCTTTCCGAAAACGTGAGAAGCGTTTCAAGACCTCTTTCGCTAAATAGCTCCTGTGCTGCTGCCAGAATAGATTGTCCCAGCGTTTCAATCAGGCTTACCCCGGCTCCCATCAGACCCGGGGCATTTTCCAGTATCGCCCCGGCAAAAGAAGTTACCATTTCCAGCGCTTGAGGGATCAGCATAGGGGCAGCAGACTGCATTCCTGAAAGAATGTCTTTAACAAGATTACTTCCGGCAGAGACAATCTGACCGCCATTTGCTGAAAGATTCTCTGTCCAGGCAACGACCAAATTTAACCCAGCTGCCGCTACATCCGGTACCGCAGACATAAGGCTTTGGGCTAACTGTAATCCCATATCCGCCATCCCGGAAAAGTCGGCTTCTGAGAAAATATTGGTCAGCGCTTCACTTATTCCGGCCGCTGCCTCTGGCAGTCCCTCCAGCAGCCGAGGAATGATCTCTGCAAGATTTTTACTGACCACTCCTGCTGCTATTCCTACGGATTCAATCAGATCATCTGCTGTCCCTGCCCCAGACAGGAAATTGTCCCACGACGCTTTGGCGGAATTCATGGATCCTTCAATGGTTGTCGCCGCTTCTTTTGCTGTTGTGCCGGTGATCCCCATTTCTTTTTGTACAGCATGAATGGATTTAACAATATTTCCATAGGACATACTGTTTGCGTCAATGCTTTCATCCAGTTTCGCCGCATCCTGAATTAATCTTTGCAGTTCCGCCTTTGTACCGCCATATCCTAATTTAAGATTGTCCAACATGGCAAAATTTCCACGGGACAAGCTTTGATACGTCTGGATGATTGTGTCCATACTTGTTCCCATTTTATTTGCATTGTCAGACATGTCCTTCATGGCCATATCGGCCATTTTTGCCGCTTTTTCCGTATCACCACCAAGGCTCTGCAATAGAGCCGCAGAAAAACTGGTTACGTTGGACATATATGTATTGGCAGATATGCCGGCCGTTTTATATGCTTTTTGTGCGTTTTGAATAACGGTTTGTGCACTGCTTTTGAAAAGAGTTTCAATGCCGCCTATATTCTGTTCCAGGCTAGAAACAGAATCCAGAGATGCTTTTGTGATCATCCCAAATGATGCCGCTATCCCAGCCGCTGCGCCGGATGCCACTTTTAATCCTGTTTTCCCCAGTTTCCCCAGCCCCGATACAAAACCTTTTGTATCGATCAGTGTGTCGAATTTTAAAGAGCCATCGTAGCCCATGCCTATCACCTTCCTCTCGTGACAGCACGGCTCAATGGCTCATTAGTGCTTAATTTTTACTTTTACATTCTGCCCGCACCTTTTACACTTTATATAGATCCCATGTGCCTGTGCGGTATTATCGTACAAGAATAATTTCTGCCCACACTCCGGACAATAGTACCATTCCTGATAAAGAACGGGTTTTTTCATCACATCAACCCTCCAAACAACTCGCCGATACGTTCTGCATCTGCTTCGGTGTTTTCTAGGGAAATATTCTTTTGAATCCTCAATACCCTGTCCCTCTCTGCCTTGTCTTTGATCTTTCCGGCATCCAGTCCTCTGTAGTAAATTCTTTTTTTCATTTCTGAATCTTCCGGAAGACCATCCAGAAGAAGCCTGAACTTACGCCAGTGAAGATACTCAACCTGCGTGAGATCAATCTGATAGAATCGCAGATAATCGCTGAGAATATATGGGGCGTCTTTCGAGAATGATATTGTTTTTTTTGCATTTATCCTTTCCTCTGCCTCTCCCCCTTCGTCTCCCATAATAAATTGACCGATTGCAAAAATCGCCGCTTCGGTATCCTCCGGTACTTCATCATACATGGAAAGAATAGCAGCCAATATATTGCTGTCTCCATTCTCTTTTTCCAGTATGTCGATCAGATTTAACACACACCGGAAATCCGTGTTGATAGAATATTCTTTGTCATGTACGATGACCGTTTCTGGAAAAACATCATACAGGGTATACATTTCTATTTCCTTTATGCTTCTTTCCGTTCCGTCTTTGCTGACGGTTCATGGCAGAACCATTGTTTTTTTGTGCAAATGCAATCCGATCCTGATTAAACTGTTCCACTTCCTTACCGCAGAATCTAATAAATTGTATATAGACTTTTTCGCATTCAGAAGCATTGTATTTCCCCCGGTAAATAATCTGGCCGGATCCATCACCAAATAATCCATCGAAGAATACGTAAAACATCTCGCAATATTTACGCATAAAACCACGATCATTTTTACCTTTCTTTAATTCTTCCTCCTGTTTGCCGAGTTTTTCACAGCAGTCCCAATATCGTTCAAAAAAATCAGCATCATTAAAATCTACTTCAAAATTTGCATCATTATATTTAAATACACGGCTCATTGGCTCTCTCCTTTTTTATCCCATTGTTGTTGCGGTTTCTGAAAAAGTACAGGTTTTTCCGTCTGCCGACACTTTAGCATATCCCTTAACAATTTCTGTTTTCACTGCAAAAGTTCCAGAATACTGTAAAGCATCTGTGCCGTCACCCGAGGCATCTGGCAAGATAGAATAATCCCTTTTTCTTGCGACATATTCCCTGTCTGTTTTTGATTCTCCCTTATCAAATAGATCTACTACTACGATGGTTCTTGTTTCGCCTTTTAGTTCATCATCTTGTACCATCGCAAGATCTTTTAACACGTCATCGCCCGAATGATGGTCAAAACCATACGATAATGTCGTTCCATATCCGGTAACGTCCGAGTCACTGGTATCCTTATCCACATACTGGCGTTCATAAGTAACCGGGTTTTTCCCTTCGGAAAGAGCAGTGAAATGCTCCATCCGATTATAGTTCGTTATCTCTCCTCCCGCTCCCGGGATTCCGTAGAATGCTACTCTCTGACTCCTTCTCACTAATTTTGCCTTTTCTGCCATCCTTATACCTCCTGTACATATAATAAGCGGCACTCTATCCGATACATGGCTCTTTTTCCTTCTGCATCGTACAGATAACCGCTGTTTAATGTTTCCACACTATAGGGCTGCTTTTTCCCCGTCATTTCCGGCAAGTTATTTTTCTCAACCTGATCCTGCAGCCATTCTTCGAATCTCTGATAAAATCCACTGTTTTCAATGTTTATCCTGGCATCCTCATCGTATTCCTGCTTGCTTGTAAAGGCGAATTGGTATTGCTTTTTACTCCCTCCATCTATGTATTTTTGGATAATCGGGTCGCACGGCAGGGGATCAATGGAGTATTCCATTTTTTCGGACAAATAGTCTACATTCACCCGCCAATCCGCAAGGAACGGACAAGTGAGGATAAGAGCCCGGATATATTCAATTATACTGATCTCAGTTTCCTGCAATCTTTCTCGCCCCTTCCAATATCTGATCTTTATGTCGGTTTTTCATCCGCTCAAACCACCGTGACTTTTTCTCGTGCTCATAGTACTGGCGTCTGGCATACGGGGCAATCTGATTAATTTCCCCGCTGCCAATAGTGGTCCCCATTGTGGCTGATTTACGCAGCACGCCGGTACGGAATGGAGTCTCCGGCGCCATTCTCCGGATACATTCTGAATCGACATATTTTTGCGCCCTCGAAAATCCGTCTTCTCTTTTCGGAACAAAATCCGGATTCCATTTCAGTTCCACCATTACATCGGCTCCTTTATATTTTGTCTGAATTTTTGTCCCGGCAGGCGCTTTTATGACAAACCTTTTTCCCATCACACTCCCCCCACCTTAATATGCGGATTATGCCCAAACTGATTATAATTCGCTGATGTAACTTTCACATATTCAAGACCAGCCAGATCATTTACGGACTGCATCAAAACAGTACAGTTACCTTTTACGATATAATCTCCTTTTGTAATCAGGGCAACCGTTCCCGGAATGCGGACAGTATAAACATCTGCCTGTTTCAGTCCCTCCGTAGTCACGGATGATTTTTCGTTTTTGTACCACCACACTTCCGGGATATATTCCCGTTCCCATTGATCCAGTCTTGTTTCCGGATCATACAGTCTGTGGTATATCGTAGCATCTGTATTGGTCAGCATTCCTCCACCCCCGCATAGAGCAGGCCTGTCGGTTCCAGATATAGTTCCGCTGCCTGGCACGCTTTCCGACATGACAATTCTTCTGATGTCTCATTAGCTGATTTTTCTTGTACATAGCTTACAGAATATCCATCCGTACTCTCCGATGCGATCTGTCTGCCACTGTTATTTTCTCGGCTTTTTTCGTCCGAAATCAGTACATCACAAACTGCACATACAGCAAGTTTCACCTCTTCCATTTCCGTGCAGTTGTCCGCACGCCCAAAGGTAATCCTCCGAACGTGGGCACTTGCTTTCACGATCTGCCTTTGAAATTCTTCTTCTGTGGCTTTTCCCTTATACTCCGTCATATAGAAGTTATAGTCCGCATACAAATTCATTCAGATCAACTCCTACTCCGTAGCAGTGTGCACATAGATGGCCACTTTTTTGTTGTCTTTCGCTTCTGCAATACCTACGGTACGATATCCGAACTTCCAAGCATCCGCATCCTGATTCACTTCCGGAGTAATGATCTTAGATACAGTGTGTTTCTGATTCTGGATCACTGCATTTTTATCCACAATCAGGAAATCAATCTTTTTCCCTCCTGTCGTTGCGAATCCGCCGGCACCGGAAGCGGTCAGCGTGACCTTATCAAAAAATCTTCCCTCAGGAACCTCAATCACACCAGCCCATCCATCTAATACTTTTTTGGATGCTGTAGTGTCAAGATCCTCAATATCCCCTTTAAGCTGCGCAGAAATGTACAAATAACAGGTTTCCGGTTTCGCTTCTGCATTTTTAATGGCTGTTTTTCCCTTACGGATGGCGGCTATTCCTGCCTTTGCATCTGCAATCGCCGCTGCCACTTTATTAGTGGATGGTGCGTATCCTGCATAAGATGCCAATCTCCAAGCATCCAGTTCCGGTACCACCTGTGTCCTCAAAAACTCCCCGGAAAGACGCCCAAAAGCAACGCCTGCAGATTCGATATTATCCATCGCATCCACCGTAAACATACGACCACGATCATACGTGCACTTCTTGGTTTCGTACTCCAGTGTTACATCACCAGCAACATAGCCTGTCTGCTTATTGTAATTTGCAAGACCGGACATCGTCATCTTAGGGATCAAGATCTCATTTGCATTTGCTCCTTCACGGACAAGTTCATTTGGTCCATCCAAAACTGCTGTAAGGGATGCCAGTTTATAGACTTCATCGAGCATAGTAGAATATGCTTTTCTTAATGCGATTGTATTTGCCATATTGTTTTACCTCTCTTTTCTTATTTTTTCTCGGCCGGAAGTCCCATGGCTGCTCTGATCGCCGACAGATTATCTCCGCCAACATCGGCACCGCCTCCGGTTGCTCCGACCGGGTTTTTAAACGGCTCATTAGAACCAAATAAATAAGCATCAGATTCCTTCACGGTTTCCAATGCTTTCTTAATATCCTCAGACTGGTTTTTTGATGCTTTCAAAGCCTCCATATCAAGCATAGCCATGACTGCTTTTTCATTGCGTCCTCCGGCTGTTTTAATAGCATCCTTGATAGTATCAGAGAAAATACGATCTGCTTCTTTGGCGGCATACTCCGCATCCTTATCCTTCAGCTGCTGATTGAGTTTATCAATCTCGCCCTGCATGGCTGTCGGGTCTACGTCCTTAAACTTTTCCAAAGATTCTGTTGCTGTCGCAAGCTGGTCTTTGTAATTGTCGCGCTCTCCTTCGGCTTTGGTGGTCTTTGCCTTTTCTGCAGCAATGTCCTTCCCATTCTCTGCCATGATCTTATCAATGACATCCTGTTCCAGTCCAAGTGACTTTAAAAATTCTGTTTTCATGTTACGTTCTCCTTTCGTCTTAGGTTATTTTAGGCGTGTAACCATCCGCCCCGAATCGACTGTTTAAGGTCTAATCAACTGACCAAATTTTTTGTATAAAAATAAGGCGCTTCACCCTGCGTCTCACTGGGAGATAATTAGATCACCGCCTTTCTATTCTTCTGTATGACAAGTATTCGTGGTATCTATCTGCACTTTTACTTCCCTGTTCTTTTGCATATTCTACAAAGAGTTTAATCTGATCTGTTTCATATTTTCTCGCCTGTTTTGATTCCTCTCGGATGCCAAGCCATTTATTATCATTTTCAGAAGCTATGTAGTAACCGTTCTTTTTAATTGATTGGATAATATCATACACCCAATCAAAGTATTTGTCGGCTACCTCTGTTGTTGACCATCTTATTACATCTAAAATTCCTCTTTCATCATACATAAAAATACTTGTCTTTTTTCCTAAATCCCTTGGCCTCGGGGACAAATTGTCACCGACCACCTCTATATAGCGTTGCTCTAATGTTTCATAATGTCTTAAATGAATTTTCTTTATAGCATCTTGCGGATTTTTATACTGCAATGCATATCCAATCTGCGTCCTGCTCATATAGATGTTGTTTTTCCCATCTACATAAAAATCACATCTAGTCCCTAAAAATTCCCCTTGCTTTACAAGTTTTAGTTTCATAATCAACAATCCTTTCTTTCAAAATATATTTATAATCAATATGGTAGATTTTTTATTTTTAAATTTTAGGTATTAAAATAAGACACAGCATTCCACCATGTCTTTCAATCCTTTCGGGGAGGCCAGGAACATACCCTGACAGGACTTCTCCCCAGTATTCAATTAACTTCATATATTTCCTTTCCTAAAATTGGCTATAAAAATACCACTCATTCCGAAGAATGGGTGGTATTTATACAACTGCTTTCATAGCCTTGTCATATTCAATCTTTAATTTTCGTTTAAAATCCTCAATTTCATCCGGCTTCATACCGGGTTCTGCGGAAGCACAAATATCTGGGGTTTCATCTGCAAGAATTTCCGTTGCCCTTGGCTGTTCGTTGTGCATTTCATCATAATCATCTACCAAAGCATCTTCCAAAATAATTGAAAACTCATAAATATCCTTTGGTGTATCTTCCAAAAATTCTTTAATATAATTCATTATCTTTTCAAACACGTTCCCACACCTCCTTTGGCATTTTTCGCCTTACAATAGAAACTATATCATCTGTTTCTTTATTTTTCACCACAACAAGTTGTTTGCCCAAATCAAAGAAAATCAACTTGCTTTCTCCCTCTGAATAATTCGGATTCCCTTTCACTATTGTAAGAACATCGCTTTCTTCAATGCTCGGATACCCTGGCTTATTTAATCTTGACAGTCGACTCAATGCGTGAACAGATAAATATATACCTTCTTTTTCAAATCTTGCATACGCTTCTTTTGACTTCCGTTTAAACTCAGAAGACCAATCCTTTTTATCAATCTCAGAATAGGTATCTACTCTTTTCTTCAGAACACTAAACTTCTCAGGTTCATTATACTTCATCTGTCGGAACTTCTCAAGACTTCCAATATTGGCTCCAATAATATTTTTGTACCGATAATACTGCTTTGAATCTCTTTCGGCATTCCGAATCATATCTGCCGTATATTTCCTATTCTGTTCTTTTGTATTTGTGGCGATCTTACCCCGCATATCATAATAAATACGCTCCCGCTGCTTCTGCAATCCCATCTTTTTACAGAATCTTCCGTATTCATTTAACTGCGCCTGATACTTCGCCCGAGCAATCATCACATCATCCGGATCCGCATCTGCTTCTTTTAACAGTTCCACCCTTTCTCGTTGCGCCCTCATGGCGGTTTCCATTTTTCTCTGCTGTTGTGTTTGTTCATAAGCATCCAGTTCCTTTCCATTCCATGTTTTTTTTATCTCTTCCCGGTGGTTTTGTTCTGAAAGCCACTGATCAGAATACATTCGTTGGGAAATTCCTTTCACAAAAGGGTGATACTCATGCCTGCAGTTTGCTCCACATAGACCGGCTACCGTCCCCAGCCCGCAAACACTCTGCAGGTCTTTGTAATGATATACCTTTCCCTGCCATTCCCGGTGCGTTGGCCTTGCCGCCGGATGCCAATCCGTTTCAAAATATTCCGTCCCAAGTTCCGCTGCATTATGCTCATTGATTTTCCCCGTAAGCTGGGCAAGCCCGGTCATGACCGCCCTTCTAACAGCGACGTCTACCCGGTTGCTCCGTCCTGAAGCATAATCTACTGTGCGAAGTCCGCTATTGGTCATCTGGGTCACTATACGCCGTATAACTGTACTATAATCAAATCCTCCGACAAGGACATCCATGATCGCTTCATCAACATATTTTTGATAATATGCTGCAAACGGCATAAATACTCTTTTTGTCCCCATCATCACCGAAAAACCATAGCTTTGTGCCAAATTTACTATACTGTCCTTCGTCTGTTTTTTGATGGCCTCGCTTATATTCTGAAGCCACTGGTTTTTCTCTGGCGGTATGTATCTTGCATTAATCTGCTCATAAATATCTTTATTCCTGACATATTCCCAGTTACTTACTTCGTCATATAACTCAAACATCTCTGGCCATGTTGCATCAATGGCTTCTTTGATCGTTTTTTCGATTTGCTCTGTAGTCTTCCCCATCTCGACAAGTCGGTTAATCTGATAATCCGCTGTTGAAGTGATCTTCTTTGTTTTCTTTATCCTGCGGATCACATCCTGCATGATCCGGTATTGTGTGCCTTGCCATAAAGCGTCTGCCCTGCTTATCATTTTATCGATGTTCGGCTTCATGGTATCACTCCATTACCTGAATTTGTTCCGGCAGCATCTTCTTTGCTGTAGCTTCATCCTCGTTGTACCATTTCATCCGGTATTCCAAATGGGACATCACCCCCATGCTTACATCCTGTCTGTCCTGCTGCCGTTCTGTCTCTTCATCTGTCAGAATGGAGTCATTGAATTTGCAAGAGAACTCATATCCAGAATTTAACATGCTGTTATAAAAAGCAAGCCCTGCGGCAAAGTCTTCCAGACAATCGTATAGATTATTCTGGATTGCCGTCACCCGGTTATATTTTCGGTTCTTTGATACCTTTATCTCCGTTGCTGTTTTTGTAACTTCCTGCACATCAGAAAGATCTCCGTAAGCAAGTCCTACAGAAAACTCAATCTCCCGCTTACACTCTTCCAGTCCACGCTTAAAGGCTTCGTCCCTCATCTCGGGGGAATACTCTTTCAAAAGTTCCTGATCCTTCCCGGCTTCCAGATTCAAGCCTCTATAAAGTCTCTTGTTAAGTTTGGCCATTCCAGATCTACCGGTTACTTTATCCTGTTTTAATGCCCTGTTATCTACATGGATAGCACGTTCGCCGGATTCGTACTCCCAGTCAAGTCTTGCACCTTGTATATCCGCCTTTTTAATCAACTTAATTGCAGAAGCATACATTGATACACCGCAGGCCGAACCATCCACTTTGTTCTTAATCGGATTTCGATAATAACCAAAATCCATCCGATTCATCCCGGGATACGTAATCGGTCCAGGGTCGATGTTTGCCCACTCCGCTACTTCCTCCAGACTGCATGGAAGACCAATATCTTCCGCTGTCTGTGCGTGATAACATTTATTTTCTATCGTCAGATTCCCGCTTAGAAAATAATGACGTTCAAATCGTGTGAAATAATCGACATCCCCAACTTTTTTCACGGTCAGAAATGCGATATCGTTCGGTTTTCCATCATCGCCGAAGCTGATCGGGATGATTTTATCCGCTGAAACAAATTCCGCTGCCGCCCCACCTAAAGGCTTTAGGGCAAAAGAACCAAGGGCCAGTCCTTCCTGTAAATTTTCATTCAGATTCAAAATATTCTTCTGATAAATTTTATCCAGACGTTCATTGCTTATTCCGGTTTCCATTTCTACAAGGACACAGTCAGCAAATTCCCGGCACAGTCCCTCTTCAATGCCAAGGGACACAATACTGTCGGTAATCCAATCTGCATTCCCGGCAAGCATTTGTTTCCATTCGTTGATTGCATCGATCATGTCTCCCGAAAGCGTCATGTCCTTTCCGACTATCTGTTTTAATGTTGTATATCCAAACATTTTCTTTATTCCTCTCCACAATCTTTTCAGCCCGTCAAACATTGTCCACCTCTTTGATCAGATACTTCATGTCACGCTCAATCGTGTACTCAAATGCATCCAAACTGTCTATATCTGTACTGCCATCATCCAGACGTTCATCTTTGCCGATTACTTCTTTGTCCCATACCGCATCTGAAAAAGCAGTCTTTAAACTCTCACAATCTTTTGTAATAAAAAACCGCCCCGCTCCCATGAGCTTGACGGTACATCTAATCCGGTCATTGATTGTTTTCTTTTTTGCCGGTTTTACAGAAATCCATGGAAATTCCTGTTCTACGGCGTTCCGAATAGAATTACCCAGAACGGTTTCCGCATTGTCCCAAAACACGGATTCTACATTGCAATACTGCACATAGTCTCCACTTCTCACACATACTGCATATTGATCTATTACTTCCCAAATAAACTCACAAAATAATTCGTTCAGCTTATTGCTGTCTATATCCTCATTTTCATCTTTCGCCATGATCCTTCTGGATTTTAGGGCAATCACATCCCGATAATCATCTGTATATCCTCTTGCAACAAAGGAATGTCCTGATTGATTTCCACCGAAGTCCAATCCGATCTCAATAGATGTAATGTCTTCTTTCCGAAATTGCTTATGTTCTGGATCAGGCGAAAGCTCATCTACAACATCGCACAGAAAGGAATCCGGATTATCAGCAAACCTTTTATATATTGCCCCATCCGCACGTTTCCACTTTCCAATGATAAGGCGATCATAATAGATTGTTCCCTTATATTCTTTGCAGATCTGCTTCACATACTCTTCCGGAAGAAATGGGTTGTCAAATATCGTGTAATGCTGTAAGTATATATCCAAATCTGGATTATCAAGAAACTCTTTCAGCCAATGAGTAGGGTGCTCCGGGTTACAACTACCGTCAAAGCAACTGTACGGCTTGTCCAGTCGTGATTTGAGCATCTGAAACACCTCTTTGTTCCATTTAGCCACCTCATCCCCATAACAGTATTTAATAGACGAACCTTGAATCTTCGCTACCTGACTGACTTTCTCGGCTCCCAGACAATACACATCTTCGCCGCAGATCCGTGCCACATTTCGGTTATTGATGTGTCCAATCAGCTTATCCGTATAGATTTCCCGCATAGGCTGCAGCACGTTTCTCTCGATGGATTCCTTCGATACTCCAAGGATGACAATCAGACCCGGCTTTCCGACTCTCTCCCTGATCCGAAAGAGAATCACGAACGCCGTATCCACAAAAGACTTCCCCGATCGGACAGCACCAGACTTAAAGTTCCATCGATGCGTGGCATTGACAATATATTCATTCTGTTTCCTGCTTAGCCGCATTGTCACGCATCTCCTTCAATATGCTGTCCAGCTTATCCAGTGCTTCATCCGTTTCATTTTCACCGGTGACGGCCTGCTTTCTTGCTTTCTTCAGTTCTGTATCCGCCTCACGGTTCCTTCTGTTCTCATCCGGCTCTGGCGACTGTCCGGAATACTTCGCAACAAAGGTAGCCGCTTTCGTACTACCTGCAAGCGCTTCCTTGATCTGCGCCATTAAAAGAGCCGATTCCAGGGTACACTCAAGACCAAGTGACTCCAGAACCGGCTTCCATTCTTCATTTTCTATTTCAGTGGTGAGAAGCAGGTTCAAGGTCTTCCGGAAATCTGCTTTACGGCGCCTGGCCCTGCCTGATGCTTTACCACCGGCGCGGCCTCTTTCTCTTGCTTCCTCCGTGCTTCGAACAGGTCTTAAATTGTTCTCATTCGCCAATGGTCACCACCTTCCAATCATTTGTTTTTGAAAAAAAAAATGTTTTAAGGGGAGGAACATTAATACCTCAGTATATGGTAATCGTCCTCTGTGATTAAATCACGCTATCATAATATCACGAAAGCAGGTCGATTTTGTCCCCACTTTTTAATAAATCCAGAAAATGATAAAATTGTCTTCTGATTGCATAGAACTCTGTCTTTCCGACAGGTATTCTTCCCAGTGTCGCGTCATATTCTATGAATTGGTAAGATAAATTATTAACCACACTTTTGATTATGTACGGATAGATCTCACCTGATGCTGCCATGGCCGCCTGCTCAATCATCTCACAGTCCTTCTGATACATCACATTCCGGATTGCCTGTGTTTCCAGCGGATTTCCTTTGTAATTCCCCTTTGGCATCCCGTCATATCCTGTACCACTTATTCCTCTGCTGATTTTAGATTTCTTTTCTTCGTACTGAAGACAAAACGCCTTGAGTTCCTGGTATTTGTGTTTTGTTATCCCGTAATCATCCCAGGTCATGTCCCTGAGTCTCTTTTTTCCCAACGGAACCACCTCCCCGTTTTTATTTATAAATACGTCCGGTGTCTTTGTCCTTTATCTTTATCCTCCCCACCATTTCTAATCCACAGATTGCCAGAAACTTTTTGATGATAATAACGGCGTCATGCACTTTTGTTGGCATCTCATCCGCTGCCGTGATCGCGTCTCTGGCCGTCGGATCCGGCGCATGTGATTTATTATATTTTAGGTTGTCCATCTTTCTTCTCCCTTGCTCTGGCCATAATTTCAATCGTGTGTTCTCTGATTTCTTCGCACTTTAGTTTCCATCGTGCATAGGCTTCTTTTCTTTTGCATGGGGTTTTGCTCTTGCAAAGATCGTATTCTATGCAGCGTTCGCATGGATCTTTCATAAGCGTTTCCTCCTGTAAAGATCTTTCAGGTCTTCGTTTTGTTTTGATAAGCCTTCGCAGAGTTGTATGAGTAGC
>ENA-ORTP01002290-ORTP01002290.1-human-gut-metagenome-genome-assembly--contig:-NODE-2290-length-16474-cov-2.765698_pt1 | contig 16474 bp, 15 predicted proteins | sample MGYA00241913_ERZ509190 | MGnify/ENA primary metagenome ERZ509190 (study PRJEB26280, sample SAMEA2338839) | human gut metagenome | biome: human gut; feature: human-associated habitat; material: faeces...
AAAAAGAGATTTCGCTGTTTTTACAGTTTCTATAAAATTTTGTTTTTTATGGCGGATAGGACAAAAAGCGGTTTGACAAATAACAAAAATATAGTTATAATTGACTTACTGTGCAAAGAAAGAATGAGAAAGTTTTGTCAAAGGGAGGATCTTATGAAAGACAAGAAAGGGAATACAAAATCAGTTAATGAAAAAGTTATTTCGCCTGCCGTTATCAAAAGATTACCCCGGTATTATAGATATCTTGGTGATTTATTGAAAAACGACGTTGTCCGAATTTCCTCAAAAGAATTGAGTCGAAAAATGAACGTTACTGCGTCACAGATTCGACAGGATTTGAATAATTTTGGTGGTTTCGGGCAACAGGGATACGGATATAATGTAGAATTTCTCTACAATGAGATGGGTCGGATTCTGGGGCTTGACAAAACCAATAATATTATTATTGTGGGAGCGGGCAACCTTGGTCAGGCTCTGGCCAATAATCAGGAATTTGACAGTAATGGTTTCCGGATCATCGGACTGTTTGACGTCAATCCGCGGCTGATCGGGATGACGGTTCGTGGCGTGGAAGTGTACGACATCGATATGCTTGGAGAATTTTTATCAAAGAATGAGGCAATGATCGCAGCATTGACTCTGCCGAGGAGCAAGGCGTCGAAAATTGCCAAAGAACTGGTGGATCTGGGCATCAAAGCCTTCTGGAATTTTGCGCCGGTGGATCTTAGTCTGCCGGATGATGTGATTGTGGAAAACGTGCATTTGTCCGAAAGCATTATGACGCTGTCCTATCGGATTCACTGTAAAAATTTATAGAAAAAAAGAGGAGCTGCTGCATAATAAATGTCCTTCATCTGTTTTCTCATGACGCAGGTGTGATCGTTTATGGATGCAGCGGCTTTTTTCGCCTGTGCATATGTTTTTTGGAGGGGAAATCATGCAATATATTGTATCGGGAGAAGAAATGCAAAGAATCGATGCCTGCAGCATCGAGCAGATTGGGATACCGGGCATCGTACTGATGGAGCGGGCGGCTCTTGCCATGGCGGAAGAAGTGGTTCGTCGTTTTCCATCGCCGGTATCAGTGACCGTGGTCACGGAAAGAGGCAATAATGGGGGCGACGGTCTTGCCCTTGGACGGATGCTTCTGGAAAAAGGGTATCCGGTTCGTTTTTATGAAATCGGAGGAGTAAAGAAGGCTTCTGCTTCTTACGAAACACAAAAAAAGATTCTGGAACATCTGGATGTGGATGTAGAGAAAGAATTGCCGGAGGAGTCCGGCATCTGGGTGGACGCCATTTTTGGCGTTGGATTAAAAAGAGAGGTTTCCGGTATCCAGAAAGAGGTCATCGAAAAAATGAACCAGAAGACCGGCTATAAAATCGCCGTGGATATTCCTTCCGGCGTAGATGCGGCCACAGGGCAGATTCTGGGCTGTGGTTTTCAGGCAGATCTGACCGTCACCTTTGGTTTTTTAAAAACCGGTATGGTTCTCTATCCGGGGGCGTCATTTTGCGGTGAAGTGGAGGTCAGAGACATCGGCTTTCCCCGGAAGGCGGTGGAGACGGTGGCTCCGGGAGCGATCACTTACACCGAGGAAGATCTTGGACGGCTGCCGGAGAGAGACGCTCATTCCCATAAAGGTTCATTCGGGCGGGTGCTGCTGATCGCCGGAGCCAGAAATATGGCGGGAGCCGCTTATCTTTCGGCAAAAGCTGCTTATAAAACCGGCAGCGGGCTGGTGCGTATATTTACCAGTGAGGCGAACCGGGAGATTTTGCAGACGCTTTTGCCGGAAGCCATTTTAACCACCTTTGCTTCTGAAGAGGAAGCGCTGGAGAAACTGCCGGAAGCCCTGGACTGGGCTACCGTCGTGGGCATTGGCCCGGGTCTGGGGGAAAATCTGCTGACCCGTAAACTGCTGGAGATGACTCTTCAGGAGGGAAAGATGTCGCTGGTGGTGGATGCCGACGGGTTAAATGCGTTGGCGACATGGAAAAAAGAAGAACCGGAAATCGTCCAAAACCTGTATGAACATTATGAGAGCGGAATGATCCTTACGCCCCATCTGAAAGAAATGTCCAGGCTTTCCGGACAATCGGTGGGATGGATACAGGAACATCTCCGGGAAGCTGCAGGTAAAGCGGCAGACCGGAATCATGTGTTTGTGTTAAAGGACGCACGAACGGTAGTATCCGATGGCGGTTTTCCTACATATATTAATATGTCAGGAAATCACGGGATGGCTACCGGAGGAAGCGGCGATGTACTCACCGGAATCCTCTGCGGTCTGCTGGCCGGGGGAATGCAGCCGGTGGAAGCGGCAAGGCTGGGCGTATACTGCCATGGCAGGGCCGGCGATGCGGCGGCAGAGGAAAAGGGCTGTTATGGCATGCAGGCGGGGGATCTGGTTGATGCTTTGCCAAAAGTGATCCGGTAAAACGGAAAATCTGGTAAAAGGCAACAGGAAGAGAGAGTAAAATCATCTGGAAGTTTTGATGAAAAGAAAAAGCCAAAGAATACTCATGACATTTTCAGGAAATACTTCATGTAAAGAAACACATGGAAGACGAAAGCAGAAATGTTTGAAAAAGAAAATGGAGTGAGTAAAAATTGATGATAAAAAGAGGAGATATTTATTATGCGGATCTGCGGCCGGTGGTTGGTTCTGAACAGGGCGGCGTACGTCCGGTGCTGATTATTCAGAATGACGCAGGCAACCGGCACAGTCCAACGGTGATCTGCGCGGCCATTACCAGCCGGATGAATAAGGCGAAGCTGCCGACACATGTGGAACTTTCCACAAAAGAATGTGACATCAGTAAGGATTCGGTCATTCTTCTGGAACAGATCCGAACCATTGATAAACAAAGACTAAAAGAAAAAGTCTGTCATTTAGATGAAAAAACACTGTATCGGGTTGATCGGGCCTTAAAGATCAGCCTGGAATTGATTACATAGGGAAGGGGTCTTGCCTTGGGAAAAAGGAAGACGGCCATGCCTATGCTTAACGGAGGTTAAAAAATGGAGATCAATACGATCCTGACTCTGGCAGTTTTACTGCTGGCCGGAGTGCTGGTTATCCTTGCGGTGACTTTGTACAGTTTTACCGGCAACATGAAAAAAATTAATTTTTCCCGATTTAAAGAGGAGGAAGAGAACGAATATGAAGAAGAAATCATGAATATCGCGCAGGAAGGCCATGAACAGGGCGCCATTCTGGCCGATGAGGCGGAGATGATTTCCAATATTCTGAAATTTGGGGAAAAGGATGCCAAGGATGTCATGCAGTTTCGCCATAAGATCATTGGCATAGATGCGGAAAATACGCTGGAAGAAGCCATCCATTTCATGGTGAACCAGCATTATTCCCGCTATCCGGTCTATGAGGAAGACCTGGATCACATCATCGGTACTTTGCATTTTCGCGATGCCGTTAAATGCTGGCTGGAGCAGCCGGACAGGCCGCTCAGAAAAATTTTACGTAAACCGGTGTATGTGCATGAGGCCATGGATATTAATGAACTGCTGACCCAGATGCGGCAAAACAAGACCCATCAGGCCATCGTGGTGGATGAATTTGGGCAGACGGTGGGGCTGATTGCCATGGAAGATATTCTGGAAACCATCGTGGGAGACATTCTGGATGAATACGATGTGGAAGAAAAAGAAATCGTAAAACTTCCGGGAGGCGGTTATCTGGCTTCCGGGATGATCCGTCTGGACGAATTAGAAGATATTCTGGAGATTACTTTTGACACCGATGAATTTGACATCTTAAATGGATTTCTGGTCAATGAGATCGGCCATCTGCCTGAGGCAGGAGAAAGAATACGCGTGACCTTTAAAGGGTATGCCTTTACTGCCATTGGCCAGCAGGAGGATAAAGTCCTCCGGCAGATACGAATTGAGAAAGAAAGCGAGGACGATACATATGCAGTATGAAGCAGCCGAAAAAATGCATAATTTTGAGGCGGGTATTTTTCAGATACTGGATGAAAAAAAGAAGGAACTGGAAAAACAGGGACGTAAGATCTATAATTTTTCCGTGGGGACGCCGGATTTTCAGACGCCGGAACATGTGATGAAGGCGGTGGCGCAGGCCTGTATGTACCCGGAGAATTATCATTATTCGCTGGGAGAAACCAGAGAATTGCTGGACGCCGTAGTTTCCCGCTATAAGACCAGGTATCAGGCAGAAATCACCCCGGAGGAGGTGATGGCGGTTTACGGTTCACAGGAAGGTATGGCACATATTTTTCTTCCTTTGCTGAATCCGGGAGATCTGGTGCTTTTACCTGATCCCGGTTATCCGATTTTTGCTACCGGAGCATTCCTTGCGCAGGCACAGCAGTGGAATTATCCTCTGACGGAGCAAAATCATTATCTGCCGGATTTTGACGCTATTCCCGAAGAGATAAGGAAAGCGGCAAAGATCATGGTGGTCTCCTATCCGGCCAACCCGATCTGCAAGACAGCTCCCGATAGTTTTTATGAAGAACTTATTGCCTTTGCCCGGGAAAATGAAATTCTGATTATCCATGACAATGCGTATTCAGATATTATTTTTGATGGAAGAGTGGGAAAATCTTTCCTGTCTTTTCCGGGAGCCAAAGAAGTGGGCGTAGAATTTTATTCTCTGTCCAAAAGCTATAATTATACCGGAGCAAGAATGTCTTTTGTGGTGGGGAAAAAAGAAATTATCACGCTGTTTAAACGTTTCCGCTCGCAGATTGATTACGGGATTTTTCTTCCGGTGCAGGCAGGGGCTGTGGCGGCGCTCTCCGGCGACGATACCGCAGTAAAAGAACAGTGTGCCCGTTATCAGGAAAGACGGGACGCATTGTGCGGCGGCTTAAGAGCCATCGGCTGGGATATTCCGGACAGTGAGGGAACCATGTTTGCCTGGGGACCTTTGCCGGAAGGGTACGAAGACTCCAACGCCTTTGTGATGGAACTGATGGAAAAAACCGGAGTAATCTGTACGCCGGGAAGTAGTTTTGGTCGTCTGGGCGAAGGCTACGTGCGATTTGCTCTCGTTCTTCCGCCGGAAGAAATCAGGGAAGCCATTGAAAAAATCAAGGCGTCGGGGATGATAAGTCGATAGAAAAGAAGCCGTCCCCTTGACGGAAAAATCAATCAGTGATAGACTTAAAATCGTATGCTTTTTTATCATTGGATAAAAAAGTGAATCGATAGGGATAAAAGAAAAAAGTGAGGAGAAAAACGTATGTCTGGACATTCTAAATTTGCCAATATTAAGCATAAAAAAGAGAAAAATGATGCGGCGAAGGGAAAAATCTTTACGGTTATCGGACGTGAAATTGCCGTAGCGGTAAAAGAAGGCGGCCCGGATCCGGCCAATAACAGCAAACTTCGTGATGTAATTGCCAAAGCCAAATCCAACAATATGCCAAACGATACCATCGAAAGAGGAATCAAAAAGGCGGCCGGCGACGCAGCGGCAGTCAATTATGTACAAAATACTTATGAAGGTTACGGTCCGAACGGTATTGCCGTGATCGTGGAAACACTGACAGATAATAAGAACCGTACGGCAGCCAACGTGCGCGCTGCTTTTTCCAAAGGGAAAGGCAATATCGGAACCAGCGGATGCGTGTCTTTCATGTTCCAGAAAAAAGGACAGATCATTGTGTCCAAAGAAGAATATGAAACTGATGCCGATGAATTTATGATGCTGGCGCTGGATGCCGGCGCGGAAGATTTCGTGGAAGAAGACGACAGTTATGAAATCATCACAGATCCGGATGCTTTTGGTGAAGTTCGTGAAGCGCTGGAAAAAGAAGGCGTGCCAATGGCGTCAGCAGAGGTGACCATGATTCCGGATACTTATGTAAAACTGACGGATCCGGAAGATATTAAAAACTTAAACCGTACGCTGGATCTTCTGGATGAAGATGACGATGTTCAGGCTGTTTACCATAACTGGGAAGAAGAATAGCCAATAACGGAGCAGGAAGATACCAACAGAATAAAATTATTCAGAAAAAGGGGACGGAAAATGCAAAAAAATGAATTTACTTCTTGCATTTTCTGTTCTTTTCGCCTATAATACTTTAGTATAGTAGATTGATAAAACGATACATAAATAAAGAAAAAGGAGAAAGATCATGAAAAAATTTATTGCTGCACTTTTACTTACGGTGATGTGTACGATGACGCTGGTTGGCTGCGGCGCACCGGGCGGAACAAAGAAGGCTTCGGACAAAACGCAGGCTGCAACGGGATCAGAGTGGGAAGAAATCAGTGAAAAGGGCGAGATGACCATTGGAATGACGCTTTTTGCTCCGATGAATTATTACGATGATGAGAATCAATTCGTTGGATTTGACACGGAGCTGGCAGAAGCCGTGGGAGAAAAACTAGGCATTAAGATGAATTTCATAGAAATCAACTGGGATTCCAAGGAAATCGAGCTGAATTCCAAAAACATTGACTGCCTCTGGAATGGAATGTGCAGTACCAAAGAAAGAGCAGAGAATATGACGCTTTCCGAACCATATCTTTTTAATTCACAGGCGATGGTTATGAAAGCGGATCGTGAAGCGGAAATTATGAAAAACGTGGAGAATCTTACCGTCACTGCAGAAAAAGGTTCGACGGGAGAAGGTAAATTACAGGGAACGATCGCAGACGATGAAACGACGGTAGTTTCTGCGGTAGAATATTTTGCCAAATCCAATTACGTGGCTTCCGATTCCATGGCAAAAGCGCTGATGGAAGTGAAAGCCGGAACCGCAGATATTGCGCTGGTTGACAGTGTTGCTGCCTACGGTATGGTGGGACCGGATACAGATTATTCTGATCTGGCGGTAAATGTAAAGAATAATTTTGGTTTGCAGGAATATGTAATCGGATTCCGAAAAGGAAGCGATCTGGCAGAAAAAATCAATGGCGCTTTGGATGAATTATATGCAGATGGAACGGTAGCGGCTCTGGCAGAAAAATATAATCTGACGGACGCTCTGGTACCACAGCAATAATTATCGCAGAAGAATAAATAACCGGAAAACAGGAATCCGATTTCTTTTCTTCAGGTTCTGAGAAAGAAACCGGATTCTCTTTACGTTGTCTGTCAGGCCGGGGGCTATTTGCATGGCAAAAAATCCGCCCGGAAAACGCAACAGACGACAGGATGAAAAAGGAGAATAAGATTATGATGGCAGCCAGTCCGTTAGAATCACTGACCAGTGGCTTTTTGCTGAATATTGAATTATTTGCAGTCACTTTACTGTTATCCCTGCCGCTGGGGCTGGTGATTACTTTTTGTTCCATGTCTAAATTTAAACCTTTAAGCTGGATAACAAAGATTTTTATCTGGATTATCCGGGGAACGCCGCTGATGCTTCAGCTGTTCGTTGTTTTATATGCGCCTGGACTTTTGTTCGGCATACCGATGACTTCCAGATTTACTGCGGCAGTGGTGGCGTTTGTGATTAATTATGCGGCCTATTTTTCAGAAATTTACCGTGGAGGAATCGAAAGTATCTCGGTAGGGCAGTATGAGGCCGGAGAAGTGCTGGGAATGACGAAAACACAGATTTTCTTTAAAATTGTTCTTTTACAGGTCATTAAACGAATCACTCCTCCGATGAGTAATGAGATTATTACGCTGACAAAAGATACCGCTCTGGCTCGTGTCATCGGTCTGGCGGAAATTATCATGAGCGCCGAACGGTTTACCAAGATGGGTCTGATCTGGCCGTTATTTTCCACTGCGCTTTATTTCCTTGCTTTCGTTGGTATTCTCTCTTTGCTGTTTGGCTGGATAGAGAAAAAAATGGATTACTTTGTGGTGTAGGGGGATAAGAAAATGGCAATTTTAGAAGTAAATAAATTAAAGAAGAATTTTGGTCATGTGGAAGTGCTGAAGGGAATAGATTTTTCTCTGGAAAAAGGAGAATCGCTGGCGATGATCGGCGCGTCAGGAAGTGGAAAAACCACGTTGCTCCGCTGCTTGAATTTTCTGGAGAAACCGACATCCGGACAGATAAAGATCAACGATCAGGTGATTTTTGATGGAGACAATGTAAAATCGACCAGCGAAAGCGAAATCAGGAAAAAACGGCTGCATTTTGGAATGGTTTTCCAGTCGTTTAATCTTTTTCCTCAATATACGGCTTTACAGAACTGTACATTGGCAAAAGAACTGATGGCCAGAGAACGACCGGATTTTAAAACGGCGAAAAAACAGATTCTTGAGGAAATCCGCACAGAGGGCGAGGCAATTTTATCCAGTGTGGGTCTGCGGGAAAAAATGGATTTTTATCCGCATCAGCTTTCCGGCGGCCAGCAGCAGCGGGTGGCAATTGCCCGGGCATTGATGCTTCAGCCGGATATTCTTTGTTTTGATGAACCTACGTCTGCGCTTGACCCGGAACTGACGGGAGAAGTGTTAAAAGTAATCCGGGGTCTTGCGGATAAAAAGACGACCATGGTCATCGTAACCCATGAAATGCAGTTTGCCCGGGAAGTTTCCGATAAGGTTCTGTTTCTGGATAAAGGGACAGTGGCAGAATATGGCAGTCCGGAACAGGTTTTTGAACATCCGAAAGAAGAGAGGACCAAACAGTTTCTGGAAAGATATTTTGTACAAAATTTATAAAAAGAAACAAAAGCTGTTATTCCTCAAAGACGTACAACCAAAGAAAAGGGTTGTCTTTGTGTGGATAACAGCTTTTTTGGAGAAATTATTGATATTCTTCCATCAGTTTCCGGAAGATTGGCAGGGCCTGGCGGACGGTTTGCGTCGGTACACAGCAGGCAATGCGAAAGTGGCCGGGACAGCCGAAAATATCTCCGGGTACAACGATGAGATCTTTTGCCTTTGCCCGTTCACAGAAGGCATAAGCGTCTGGTTCCGGGGTACGGGGAAACAGATAGAAGGCCCCTCCCGGTCTGACGCAGTGATAGCCATAGGATAAAAGTGCGTGATAAAAAATCTGCACATTCTCTTCATAGACAGACAAATCGGCAGTATCCGTGGAAACGTCTGCAATGGTACGCTGCATCAGGGAAGCAGGGCCGTTGTGGCCGATCGTCCGGGAAATCTGCGGACAGATGGCGATGATGTCCTGTCCGTCGGTGCATTCCGGATGAACGGCGAGGTACCCGATCCTCTCTCCAGGTAAAGACAGGGATTTGCTGAAAGAGTAGCAGGTCAGCGTGTCTTTGTACATACTGGCAATGTAAGGACTGTCAGTGCCCGAAAAAACAATATCCCGATACGGCTCGTCAGAAATCAGATAAATAGGGTGGCCATATTCGCTGGCTTTTTCTGTCAGAATGGCGGCAAGTTTCTCGATGGTCGCCGTGGAGTAGACAATACCGGAAGGGTTATTGGGCGAGTTGATCAGGACGGCGCTTACAGAAGGATTTAATCTGGTACGGAAATCCGTAAAATTAATCTGGAACGTATCGGTATCTGCAGGGACAACAGATAAACGCAGGGACGCCCCGGCGGCGTATGGTTTATATTCAGAAAAATACGGAGCAAAAGTAATGATTTCATCTCCCGGGTTGGTGACTGCCCGCAAAGCGTGGGCCAGAGCGCCTGCTGCTCCGATGGTCATGAAAATGTTCTCCGGACGATAATGCATGCCATAGCGTTGGTTCAGGGCATGCGCAATGGCAGAGCGGGTTTCCGGAACACCCATTCCGGGACTGTAACCGTGAAGAGAGAGCGGGTCAAGGTGCGAAACTTTGTCAATAATGGTTTGATTGACCTTATCCGGGGCCGGTACCGACGGGTTGCCCAGACTGAAATCATAGACATGGTCTTTACCGACAACCTTTCCCCTTTCCTGTGCATATTGAAAGAGTTCAAAGATAATGTCTTTTTCTCCAAGCATGGAGTGATAATGTCGATTGAGCATAGCAGCCTCCTTGCGTAATAAAAATCTTGATTGTCATTTAAAAATATATTATCATAAAAATGGAAAATAAACAAGAAAAAGGAAAAAAGAAAGGAGCGCATGATGGAAAATTATACAATTCTTCCGGTACCCTATACGGTTGGTCCGGAAGCTTATCAAAAGATTGGGGAATATTGCAGACCTTTTGGAAAAAAAGCCGTGGTGATCGGGGGAGAAAAGGCAATGAAGGCATCCAGAGAAAAACTGCTTTTGGCGCTGGAGAAAACGGATATGGTGATTACGGCTTTTCTCTTATATGGTCAGGAATGTACTTATGAAGCTGCCCGCCAACTGGAAGAACGGGAAGAAGTACAGGAAGCGGATATGATTTTTGCCGTAGGTGGAGGCAAGGCAATCGATACGGCAAAACTGGTCAGCATCGCCTTGAAAAAACCATATTTTTCTTTTCCGACCATTGCTTCCAACTGCGCGGCGGCATCGGCATTGTCGATTGTTTATCACGAAGACGGTTCTTTTTGCGCCTTTGTTCATTTTCTGGAGGCGGCCAGACATGTGTTTATTGATACCGCGATCATTGCCCGCGCGCCAAAAGAATATCTCTGGGCAGGCATAGGAGATACCTGTGCGAAATATTATGAAGTGAGCGTATCGGCACGGGGAGAAAAACTGGAACATTTTCGTGCTCTGGGAGTAAATATGAGCAGGATGTGTATGGAAACCCTGGTGGAACATGGTGCGCAGGCGCTTAAAGACAATCAGGAAGGGATTTCTTCTTATGAACTGGAGCAGGCCGCTTTGGCCATCATTATTACAACCGGATGGGTTTCCATGCTGGTGGCCAGAGATCATTCCATGGATTATAATGGCGGGGGGGCGCATGCCTTTTTTTATAGTCTGTGCAGCATTCCGGGCTTCGATGAAGAACATCTGCATGGTGTGGTCGTCGGCTTTGGGGTATTGTTGCTTTTACTTATTGATGGGCGGGAGGAAGAATGTCGGGAAATGATCCGCTTCAATAAAACGGTTGGTCTTCCGGTCAGCCTGAAAGAAATCGGAGTGACCATGGAACAGGTTGCGACCTGTGCGCCAATCATGGTGAAAGATGAGGATCTGGAGCATTATCCTTACCGGGTAACCGAAGAGATGATCATGGCAGCGGCGGCGAAGCTGGAAAAATAAACAAAAACAATAGAAAAAACACAGAATAGACATAAGAAGGAAGTAAGATAATAGAATTATGATTTGCGACTGAAAGAGGAAGAAGGATGTCCGTCAGATGACGCATTTCAGTGATAGAAAAGAAAGGTGGTATGATGATGTACTATGGTTATGGATATGGAGGGTTACTCTGGGATCCGACATATTTTCTGGTAATCATTGGTATGATGATTACCCTGATCGCATCGGCAAAAGTGAAAAGTACCTATGCGCGATTTGAGAAGGTCAGAAGTCACTCGGGAATTACTGCGGCGGAAGCGGCGGAACAGATTCTGCATGGAGCAGGGATTTATGATGTGCGTATTGAGCGCATCTCCGGACACCTGACGGATAATTATGATCCGAGGAATAAGGTGCTCCATCTGTCCGATTCCACCTGGCGTTCCACTTCCGTTGCCGCCATCGGCGTGGCGGCGCATGAATGTGGTCATGCCATTCAGGATGCAAAAAATTATGCGCCTTTACGCATAAGAGGAGCCATCGTACCGGTGGTCAATTTTGGTTCGGTGCTTTCATGGCCGATGATTCTGCTTGGCATTTTGCTGAGTTTTAATCATACGTTAATTACGCTGGGAATCTTTCTGTTTTCGTTCACCGTGATTTTTCAGCTCATCACCTTACCGGTTGAATTTGATGCGTCGGCAAGAGCGCTTAAGATTCTGGGCGGATCCCATCTGCTTTATGATGATGAACTGCGCGGAGCAGGCAAGGTGCTGAAAGCGGCGGCGTTAACTTATGTGGCGGCAGCGGCAGCCACGATCTTACAGCTTCTTCGTCTTCTGCTTCTCTTTGGTCGAAACGACGACTAAACAGAAGAATTTCCGGAAGAGAAAACACGGTACGGAAAGGGAAAAACAAGGAGAGGAAAACAGGAGAGAACGTTGAGAGGAATAAAGATACTTTGCGTAGGAAAAGTAAAAGAAAAATACTTTCAGGAAGGAATCGCCTTCTACGTGCGTCAGATCAGGAAAAAGTATCCCATGGAGATTGTGGAATGCGAAGATGAGCCGACGCCGGAAGGCGCCTCTTTGGCAGAAGAACAGAAAATCAAAGAAAAGGAGGGGCTGCGGCTTCTCCGGAAAATCAAAGAGGAAGATTATGTCGTTGCCCTTTGTATCGACGGCTGCCATTTTTCCACAGAAAAATGGCAGGAACGACTGAAAAAACAGACGGAGAGAATCAGTGGTTCTCTGGTGTTTGTCATCGGCGGTTCTCTGGGGCTTTCTGAGGCAGTGGAAAAAAGAGCGGAGGAAAAGCTGAGTTTTTCTGCGATGACTTTTCCTCACCAGATGATGCGTATGATTTTATGTGAGCAGATAGCCAGAGCGTTCAGGGATTCGTGATGTGTTCCAGAAAAAGCTGAAAAAAGGTGAAGAAGACTCCGTAAAATATTCCGCAGACTGCCAGCAGAAAAAAGGGAGGCAGACTGGTCTTCCCGGACAGAAGGTGGTAAAGCTGCTGAGAGCAAAGACCGCCGGACAAAGCGAGGGCAGAAGGAAGGAGAAGCGTTTTTTCCACAGAAAAAGGGAAGAGGCTGATCTTAAAAATGCAAAGCAGATCCAGAAAGATCTGGATGGCATAGCCGGACAGCAGACCGTAAAGATAACCTTTTATGCCCGCAGCAGGTATGGCAGTAAGAATAAACAAGATGCGTACGGCCATACCGATGAGGTTATGATAAAGCGTCTGCTTTGTCTGGCCGAACCCGTTTAAAATGCTGGAAATGGTCTGCGCCACATACATAAAAGGACAGAGAATGGCAAACAGGTAAACATAGTGGCCGGCTTCCGGGTTATCGAAGATGATTTCTCCCAGAGTATTTCCGTAGATTAAAAAAGCGAATGTGCTGAATATACCGATAACAATACAATAATGCAGGCTTTTTGCGATGGTGCTTTTGATGAGCGCCATCTTTTTTTGTTTGTAAGAAGAGGAGATGGCAGGCAATAGCATGACGGAGAGTGAGTTGACAATGGTGGCAGGAAAAAACAAAAAAGGAAGAGCCATTCCGGTCAGCGTGCCATAGGTTTCCAGCGCGCGTGTGTGGCTGCCAAGATACTGCACCAGCATGAGGGGAATGAGCAGATTTTCCAGACTGCTGATGATCGTCAGGGAAAAATGATTGATGGTCAGTGGAACACTGAAACGGAAAAATTCCCGGAGTAAAGAGGAAAAGGGCAGAATTTTTTTCCGGGCAGGTTGCCGGTGGGGCTGACGGGAAAAAAAGCGGCAAAAACCAAACCGTTCTTTTATATAACGGGAATACCAGTAAGCCAGAATGGTATAAATAGCAGAAACCACTTCTCCAATGACCATTCCCCAGGCGGCAATCCGGGCATCTGCACAAAAGGCATAAACAGAAACAGACAGCAGATAGATGCCACCTACCCGTGCAGATTGTTCCACCAGTTGACTGACGGCAGGAACGCTGGAACGGTTTAATCCGATGTAATAACCATGCAGACAGGATTTTATGGCTACGAAGGGCAGGGACAGGGCGGCAATCCGCAAAGAGGGTGCGGCGGAAGCCTCTTTTAACAGAGACTTGCTAAGATACCCGGCGCCTTCATAAAGGAAAAGAAAAAGCAGCAGGGAAAGCAAAAAAGAGAAAACACAGGTAAAGTGGATGAGACGGTAGATATTTTTTCGCTGTCCGCAGGCATAGAACCGGGAAGTCAGGTTGGAAATCCCGGTTTCAAACCCATGGCAGACCAGAGTAAAACAAAGCAGGTAAACGGGAAAAATTAACTGATAAATGCCAAGTTCCTTTGCACCAATCAGATTCGAGAGGAATATTCTGTTATAAAAGCCCAGAGTTCTGGAAAGAAATCCGGAAATGGTGAGAATGAGAGTTCCGGTAAAAATAGTTTTTTTATAGGACATAGAAACACCTGGCAAGTGGTTTCTTTTGAATATATGCCAGAAGAAAAAAACTTAGAAGCCAAAGTTTCAAAGAGAAACAGAAGAAAAAAAGAAAATTAAAATCATAAAAAAGGAGGAACAGGATGATTTATCTGGATCATGCCGCCACTACCCCGCTGAAACCGGAGGTGTTTTCGGCAATGCAACCTTATTTACGGGAGGAATATGGGAACCCTTCCGGTATTTATCAATTTTCGGCAGAGACAAAAAAGAAAGTAGAGCAGGCACGGAAAAGAATTGCAGATACATTGCAGGCAAAACCGGAGGAAATCTACTTCACTTCCGGGGGAACGGAAGCCGACAACTGGGCGCTAAAGGCAGGAGCCAGTCTGAGGAAAGAAAAAGGAAAACACATCGTTACGACAAAGATAGAACACCACGCCGTTTTGCGTTCTTGTGAAGCTTTGGAAAAAGAAGGCTATACGGTGACTTATCTGGATGTGGATGAGAAGGGAAGAGTATCTCCGGAAACGGTGGAAAAGGCTCTTCGTCCGGATACCATATTGGTTTCGGTTATTTATGCCAACAATGAAGTGGGAACCATACAGCCGGTAAAAGAAATTGGGGAAATAACCGGAAAAAGAAACATCCTTTTTCATACCGATGCCGTGCAGGCCTATGGTCATCTTCCCATTGCTGTTAGAGAAGAACACATTGACCTGCTCAGCGCCAGCGGACATAAATGCGGCGGCCCCAAAGGAACCGGTTTTTTATACGTGAAAGCCGGCATTGCGCTTCCTTCCCTTATCCACGGCGGAGGCCAGGAGCAGGGGAAAAGAGCGGGAACAGAAAATGTGGCGGGAATCATTGGCCTGGGAAAAGCGGCGCAGCTGGCAGAGGAAAACCGGGAGACAGAAGGAAAAAAGATAGAAGAATTACGAAACTATCTGTGTGAACGACTGGAAAAAGAAATTCCTTTTTGCCGGCTCAATGGCAGTCGGAAACAGCGACTTCCCGGGAACTGCTGCATGAGTTTTTCTTTTCTGGAAGGAGCGGCTCTTCTGCTTTTTATGGACGAGGAAGGAATCTGTGCTTCGGCGGGATCAGCCTGCAGTGCAGGAACGAAGCGTCCCTCCCATGTTCTTTCGGCCATGGGACTTCCCGATTCTCTGGCACGGGGAACGATTCGCCTGACCCTGGGAGAGCAGAATACAAAAGAAGAAATGGATAAAACGGTGGATGTGGTGAAAAAGGCGGTGGAAAAACTGCGAAAAAATTCCCCGGAATATGAAGACTTTCAATTCCGGGGAGAAATGAAACCGGCGGATTTTTGCTAAAAGAGCGTGTTACAGCTCCAGGCTGTCTGCTACCTGTTTCAACGTTCTGGCAGATTCTTTTAATCGGTTTTGTTCTTCTTCGTTCAGGGAAATCGGAACATGGGTTTCCACGCCGTCAAGTCCGACGATGGCCGGCATGCTGAGCGCAATGCCTTCGATACCATATTCTCCGTGCATCATGGAAGAAACCGGTAAGATGGATTTTTCATTGCGGATGATACATTCGCAGATCCTTTTTACCGACATGGCGATACCATAATAAGTCGCCTGTTTTTTCGCAATGATTTCGTAAGCGCTGTTTTTCACGGATTCGGCGATTTTTTGCATGGAAGCTTCATGATTGAAATGTCCCCGCATCTCGCAGAAATTATCCAGAGGGATACCGGATACATTTGTGCTGCTCCATGCGGCAATCTCGCTGTCGCCATGTTCTCCGATGATGAAAGAATGTACGCTTCGACTGTCTACGTGCAGATGTTCTCCCAGAGCATGTTTTAAACGGGCGGTATCCAGAACCGTACCGGAACCGATGACCCGATTTTCCGGTAAGCCACTTAATTGAACGGCCACATAAGTGAGAATATCTACCGGATTGGATACAATAAGTAAAATCCCCTGAAAGTTCTGGGCCGTAATCTGTGGAATAATGTTTTTGTAAATGCTGACATTTTTATGCACCAGATCGAGGCGGGTTTCCTCCGGTTTCTGATTGGCGCCGGCGGTGACAATGACAATGGCGGCGTCGGCAAGATCTTTATAGTCTCCGGCATAGATTTTCATCTGTCCGGCAAAAGGAATGCCGTGGGCAATATCTTTTGCTTCACCATCTGCTTTTTCCTGATTGGCGTCAATGAGAACCATTTCGGAAAAAAGTTTGCTCTGCATCAGTGTGAAAGCCGTAGCGGAGCCGACAAAACCACATCCGATAATCGCTGCTTTTCTTGGATTTATATGCTTAATCATAATTCATACCTCTTTTCTAGAAATTAAAATGTAGTGAAATTATAGCACAATTGATGTAAATGTCCAGAATCATCATCACGAAAAAATGGAAAAAAATAAGAAAAAAAACAGTAAAAATGTGAAAAAAATAATTTTTTTTAAATACTGCTTGCATTATGCATGGATTTGATATATAATAAATGCCGTAGTTTCGATTTA
>ENA-ORTP01002306-ORTP01002306.1-human-gut-metagenome-genome-assembly--contig:-NODE-2306-length-16349-cov-3.005769_pt1 | contig 16349 bp, 21 predicted proteins | sample MGYA00241913_ERZ509190 | MGnify/ENA primary metagenome ERZ509190 (study PRJEB26280, sample SAMEA2338839) | human gut metagenome | biome: human gut; feature: human-associated habitat; material: faeces...
GCAACTACAGAAGTAAAATTAGGAGAATATCTGCTGAAGGGAAACGCTGATATGGCTATGGAGGAGCAGGCAGCCAGACTTAATTATGAAGGGATTGGAAAGGATTATATAAAAGAACACGGTGGTATGTTTCATGCATTTGGCTATACCAGCGGGATTCAAGAAGAACTGCAGCCCATCTATAGAGGGAAGGAGTTACCGGATCTGGGTTACAAACAGTCTTGTAGTTTTAAGGTATGGATCTATAAAGGAAATCCTTATGATAACTATACATTGACCCTTCCGGCAACCGAAAGCAAAATGGATGCGCTCAAGAGCGCTATGGGAATTTCAAACTGGAGCGAATGTAAACAGTTAGCCATCCAGTGCAGAGTGCCGGCAATGTGGGATTGGCTGCCGGAATATGGTTCCATAGAGGAGCTGAATGATTTGGTGACTGAGCATTGTCAGAGCATGGAGAATCAGCAAGCACCAGTTTTGGAGATGTAAAAAACAGTATCGAATAAAAATTCCAGGTCAGCCATAAAGAATGGCTGGCCTTTTTAAATAGATTATAAAAAATGAAGGAGGAATTTCATGCAGATCACAACCGATGAGTTACGCAGAATGACAAATCAGGAAGGAATGATTCTCCAGGGCTGCGGAGGGGATGCGCAGGAGTGGATAGACGGAATCAACGAACTGTTAACACAGGAAGGTATTTTATTGGAGGGCACAAAATTTAAAAATGTGAAGTCATTTCGCAATGAGGGATTGACCAACCTTCTGTTTCCGTTTGAGGACGTGAAACTCAATCTTGGAAAGCTGGCGATATGGAGAATTAAGAGCCATGAGACGTTTGAGGGTACTTGGCTGTCTGATTATGTTCCGAATCGGTTGGGAGGTTTTCTGGACGAGGCGCCTGCACAAAAGACAGGGGAGATACAGCAGACGGAAGAACAGCCATCTCATCCTGAATGGGGAGGTGAGGAAGCTTTTCTGGGCGGGATGTCAATGAAACAGTGAATGGAGGGATTACCAATTAAATGGTTTTCGCAAAGTCAATATCTCAAAGAAGGATGGTGAGTCAGAAATGAAAGACTATACAGTGAACACAGCCATAACCTTTCATACAGGATTTGATGACAGGGAGTGTAACTGCCTGATGTATGAAGGGATGAAGGAAACGATAAAAAATGATATCCAGACCGCATTTTTGAGTGATGAAAGCCTTAAGTCGTATATCACCAGCGATCTGACGCTGCGGTTTCTGGACGGTTACAAGGTAAGGGTGGAGTATGAGTTTTCCTGTTACGATGAAAATGAACAGGAGGCGGAAGGGTTTTCCAACTACTGTGTAAAAGGAGTCCAGAGCAGACTGGAAAAACTGGGATACCGTATGGAGTGTGTCAGTTCAAAAGCAGAAGAGATGGATATGGGATGGCTGGATGAATTGGAGGCCATGGTATTCCGTTAGGAAGAAGAGCAGGAAAAATATCAGCCGTACTTTGAGTGAGACGTGTAGACGGCTGGTGAGACCGTGGAACCGCAGTTATGTCTTTTAGAATAAGGGCATAGCTGCTTTTTTTATGTCAAAATCCCACCGATTTGAAAGAAAGGACTGAGAACCATGACTGTAAGGTTTATGAAAGGAACGTCAATCGCAGAGCTGGAACGTGAAATGCAGCAGGTGCCGGGGTTCAGGCCGCGTAAAAGCGGTGTTATCCGGAGCCGGCAGGCTGGAGAGACAGCTAAAGTTGGAAGCTGCCGGTATGTCAAAGTATGGAGAGCAGAAAAAGAACAGGGTATGGACAGCCAACTGTATGCCGCAGCGGATGGGGAAATGCCTTCGGAATTTTATCATATCTTGCTCAGACTGTTAGCAGAGGAGCTGCCGGGCTCAGCTTTAACGGTCCGGGTAGGGAAGCTCCAGGAGGAGGGTGAGACAAGGATTATGTTTTTTAAAAGTGAGGAACACAGACGGCGGTTTCGTGCGCTCATGCGCTGTGGTTTATATCCGGGGCTTGTAACGGAACCGGGTTTCGCAGCCGCCGTGTTTTTGTTGAGCAGCGAGGAGAGGCTCTGGGAAAAGGCCGGGCCATTTGTGCAGGAGCAAATGATTGATTACAATCGATTCCGTCTTCACGGGGCAGATTTGGACAGCTATGCAACGTTCTGCGTGGCGAAGGAATTATGTACCGGAAAACCTTATGTGTCTTTATCTGAATTGGGGGATCCGGAGCTGTTCCATGACGGGCTGCTGCGTCTGATTATCCATGCGGTCTTAATCAGCCGGCATGGAGTAGGGACTGTCTTAAATGAGGAGGGGATGGGATGTTAGCAATCCGGATTGGTTATGGGGATGTTATTTCAGAACAAATGCTCTTTCCCTTATCATCTACGAATTATGAGGCAGCAAATCAGATGGTAGACGAGGGGAGAGAGGCAAAACAGTCTGTGACAATTCTTTCCCTGGTTTCATCAGTTCCGCCGTTAGCGGAGATTATTACCGGGATGGATTATGGAAACGAGCAGATACGAAGAGAGCTGGATTTTCTGGACTCCCGGCTGAGGCATATGACAAGGAAGGAGCAGGATATTTTTTCTGTGGCATTAAAGCTGGAGGAACCTGGAACGCTGAAGGAGATCATCAATCTTTCCTATAACCTGGATTCCTATGATCTGTTGGAGGATATCAGTAACCCGGGGCGAATTGCGGCAGAACTGTTACGCAGGGGAAAGCAGATAGAGATACCAGAGGTACTGTATCCCATGTTGGATTTTGAACGCATCCGGGATTCTTACTTTGCAGATCATAAGGGGGATTATTGTCCAAGCGGCCTTGTCTTAAAGCGTGAGGATACGGTTTATACAGAAGTGTATCAGAACTACCTTCCGGATCCGGGATATGATAAAAATTCGATTTTTCTGCTTCATCTGCGCCGCCCCTCACGAAATGGAATGGTAAACGTTTCCCTGGCAATTCCAGCAGATAAAGAACAAATGGAGCTGGCGAAAAAGGAACTGGGGATACAGGAATTTTCCGAATGTCAATGGAATCAGTACGGCGGGCCGCTTGATGAGCTGCGTCATTATCTTCCGGTAGGGAGTAAGGTAGAAGAACTGAACCAGTTTGCCTGGTTTTTAAAAGAAAAGGGTTTGGACGGTACGGAACAGATCGTGGAGAAACTGAAAGCGGTGTTAACTGCGGAATGCCCACGCAGCCTGGATGAGGCTACGGATGTTTTAAGCGACCTGGATCATTATCAGATCTTTTCAGACTTTAGGACACCAGAAGACTATGCCAGATGGCGGATGAAGGATGACGGTTCGCTTTATGTTTCCCGGTTTTGTGAAGCATACCTGGACTGGAATAGCCTTGGAAAGGCGCTGATGAAGCGGGATGGAACCAGATGGTCGGAACAGGGAACCGTGCTGCGTGATGAGTGGCATTGTAATGAACTGTGCGAGAACGTTTCCATTATCAGACTGTACAGTCCGCTGTTGGCAGAACTGGTGGACGAAGATGAGTATTCCTCCTCGCTTTCTTCCGTTGGATTGATTTCTTATGAGGATGATATTCTGGATGCGATTGCCGCAGATGGTATCTTAAAAACAGAAAAAGGACTTGCAGATTACCTGGATAATCAGCTTTTAAAGCAAAGGGTAATCAGTATGCGCCCAACCGTGGAGCGCTATCAGTATAATCTCTGGGGCGTGCTGGAAATCAAGAGCCATGGGGAGCTGAATCCGGAAGAACTGGAGGTACTCAAACGGGAATGGGCTGGACAAGCTTGTGACGGCTGGGGAGAAGGTTTTTCACAGGAAGGTATCGAATGTGAGTCGGACTGTGATCTGTATGTCTATTTTGGCCATTCTAAGTTCCGTGTACAGACGGAACAGGAACTGAAGGGGATTGTCCAGGAGCAGGAACTGACAGGCATGGAGGGGATGGGCGGCATCTCATAAAAAGAGGGGAAGGAGCCAGCCGACAGATGTGAAACGAAAAATTTGAAAGAGGAGGTGAGGGAGATTGATGCATTATGAACGTGTCCGTAGAGATTTGCAACAGGCAGAAAGGACCATCAGCATGGCATTGAGATCAAATATAGATTCAGAGACAGAAAAGAGAGCGCTGGAGGAATCGCTTAATCTGGTACAGCAGGCAACTGAGAGATGCCGCTTGGCGCAGGCCGAGTCCGTCCGGGAAACATTTTCACAGGGAATGAACATGGAGTGAGCCATGCAGGAGGACGGTGAAAAAAGAGGAGGATGAGAGAAGTGAATCAATCTATGCAGGTATGGATTTATGCCTGTAAGTTTGCAGATGATCCTGCCTATCAGGGAAGTGCCTTGTCTCTGCCGGCCCACCAGGAGGCGGTGAGGGATGCGTTTCAGAGGGCAAGGTTAAAGGAAGGGGAGCCTTATCTTTTGGAGCGCGGCCAGGGCTGGCCGGGATTTATCGAATCGGTTCTGGATCGCTACAATCATACGCTGGAAGAATTGAATCTGTTAGCCTATAAGCTGTCACTAATGACTGAGAAGCAGGTCGAGGTTTATGAAGGTGTTCTAAAGGCTCTTCCGGAACGAAATATGAAGCAGGTTATCAATGGTCTGTATAACCTGGAGCGGTTTGAGTTCCTCCCGGGGATCCGATGTGACAATGACATCGGGGAAATGACCATTGACAATGATCTGGATCCGATTTTAAAGGATTTACCGGGAGATATTTACCCGCTTTTAGATACCGAAAAGGTTGGGGCTTATATAAGGGAAAAGGAAAACGGCGTATTCACATCCAAGGGCTACTGTTACTGTGTTTCAGACCAGTGGCAGGAAGTCTATGACGGGAAGCAGCTTCCGGAACAGGTGGAGCTTCATCCATCCCAGTTTTCTCTGTACCTTGTTCCAAAGGGAACAGAACCAGAGGATTTAGGCGTTGGGGCCTGGCTGGAACTTCCATATGATGAAGCATCAAAAATCCAGGTATTAGAGAATCTGGGACTGGAATCATTCAAACGATGCAGGATTGCCAAAGTGCACACTGCGGCTCCGCTGTTTGAGCAGTTAGCAGGGCGATACCATGACATAGACCGGTGGAACGATTTCTCCAGGAAACTGTCCTCCATGACAGAGAAAGAACTGCTGAAATACAAAGCAGTGGCTGAGTTTGAAGGCTGTTCCAGTTTAGAGCAGGCTATTGAGCTGACAGATATGCTGGACCAGTATGCGTTTGATCCGGCCCAGGTGACGTATGCCACCTACGGCAGAGAATGTCTGGAGCAGATGGGAGCGGATCTGGATGCCCAGGCATTCTGGAGGTTTGATTTTGAAGGTTACGGAAAAGAACTGTATGCCCAGACCGGAAGGAAACTCACGGCCTATGGGGCAGTCTCAAAGGAGCCCGGCCTGGAGGAAGTTCAGTCGGAGGACCATACCATGATGACACAGGGAATGGGATAGAGGAGGTGGGGAAGTATCAATAGTTTTATATCCTGGGTGGGAGGCAAAAAGGCGCTGCGGAACACGGTGTACGAATTGTCTCCGGCCAGTTTTGAGCGCTATATTGAGGTGTTCGGAGGCGGAGGCTGGGTGCTGTTCGGGAGGCCGCCAGATCCGAAGGTGATGGAGGTCTATAATGATTTCAATTCTAACCTGACCAATTTATATGCCTGTGTAAAGAACCACACCATAGAGTTTTTACGCCAGCTGGGATTCCTGCCTTTAAACGGAAGGGATGAATTCCTTGTGCTGCGGAGGTTTTTAGAGGGGCAGGAGTTTGCAGGAACTTTTCTGGCGCAGGAACTGGAGCTGGCAAGGCATAACCTGCCGCCCCTGGAGTTCGAGGAACTGCGTTCCCTCCTTCTGGAACACGCATCACCGGGGGATGTCCAGAGGGCGGCGGCATTTTACAAAGTAATCCGGTACAGCTATGGAAGCGGCTGCACATCCTTTGGCTGCCAGCCCTTTGATGTGAGAAAGACCTTTCATCTGATCTGGCAGGCGGCGGACCGTCTGGCGAATACGGTCATCGAGAATAAAGATTTTGAGGCGCTCATCCGGCAGTACGACCGGGAGAACGCCTTTCTTTATTGCGACCCGCCGTACTTTATGACGGAGGACCACTATGAGGTGGAGTTTCCAAGGCAGGATCATGTGAGACTTCGGGAAACCCTGGCAGGCTGTCAGGGAAAATGGATGGTCAGCTATAACGATTGTGATTATATCCGGGGATTGTACGAGGGCTGCCACATTACAGCGGTCAGCCGGATCAATAACCTGGCCCAGCGTTATGACCGAGGGTGTGAATTCCCGGAGGTGATCATTACCAACTATGATCCCCAGGAGCGAAAGAGATGGGGACCACAGCAGATGGACCTGTTTTCTGCCGGGCTGTTGGGAGGTGAGACGGAAGATGGAGGGGATTGAGAAACTCTGGTGGGCAAAGCGCCAGCTGGAGGAGCAGACAGAAGGAAAACAGCGCCTGATCACCAGGACCGGGGGACATCTCTTCGTGAAGGTGGATGATAGCTGCCTGGCGGCTTGTTACTTTGCCATGGTCAGGAATCAGAAAACCGGGCAGTATCATGCGGACGTAAAGGGCTATCTGCGGACGTTCAGCGGGTACTGCAATGGAACACGGCTGGAGCAGTTGTCGGAGGAAATAAGCGGGCTGGCGGCGCTTGTGAAGGAACTGGAGGCCGCGCAGCTTAGTGTGAGTGAAGAGGAACTTCAGGAATTCATTCGGGAGTTAGAACAGCAGGATAAAACAGCAGAAGGAGAGAAAAGGGAGGCGTGATGAGAAACGTGAAAATCAATGGAAGAGTGGCGGAGGATGGAAGCATCATCTTGCCGCCAGGTGTATTGGAAAGCATGTGCCTGACCCCGGGGAATCTGGTAACGCTGGAGTTTGCCCCCACCAGTCCGGTAAAAGAAGCTAACGGCTATGGGCCGCGGTTTCAGGTGGAAACGGGGATCTGTGAGACGGATATCATTGCCGATGAGGAGGAGGCAGCGCTGGTGGTCCCTCATGATTTACTGAACGATGCCCATATCCCAATGGATGCAGGGCTGGTGGTACAGACGATTCCGGGGGCGATCTTAATCGGTGATACGGATCCCATGGCGGCGGTCCAGGCGCCGCTTCTGGAGATCCTGTCCCTGTTTGGGATATCTGCGGAGGAAGCGTACAAGACAATCGAAGAAGGAGGGTACTACGATGAGTAAGCCGGTATATAAGGTGATGGACAGTAAGGGAAGAGTGTTGATTCCGTGGGAACTGCGTCTGGCTGCCGGTATGTGCGGCGGGGATATCCTGGCCCTTCAGCTCCAGGATGGAAAGGTATCCGTGCGTAAGGTGGAAATTGTGGAGGTGGGGGATCAGTCACCGGAAGCGGTAGAAGCCTATGTCCGCGCCGCCATTAAAACCATGCCGGATGCAGTTCGGTTAAGTCTGATCTCAGACCTGTCTGGGCTGGTCCGGGAGAAGGAGGGGAGCCATGTCGGATAATCGGATTTATACAGACAGGGATTGCGTGGAGACAGGCTGCGGCTGTTCTCTGAAAGGAAAGGTAGTGGTTCTGAAAGAATCTAATCTGGAGGCTGGCTTTGGCAGGCAGCTTTATTACTGCACAGGCGGGAACGGAGCCAATGCCAATGCTCTGGGAAAGTCTGTTTTTCTGGTGAACTTGAAGAACGGTGAATTTGAACGCTGTGTCCGGGATCATGTGCTTGGAGCATTAAAGCCGGAACTTCTGCCGGATGAGGAAAAGCTGCAGCTCTCCCAGATCCGTCCGCCCGGGGCCCTGCCTTTGGAGAACCATGAACCCCAGTACAGCGGATACAGCTTCCTGGAAGATGGAAGGTATGCGGCCGGGGTGTGGCTCTGCAATGAAAAGGAAGCTATGGAATATGTGGAAATGCAGAAACCCTATCAGCACCGGATCATGCTCTGTGACCGGAATGATTTCTGTGTCTGGGAGGTGCGAGATGGCATGCAGATTTACCCGCCACAGGAGAAACTGGATGAAATGAGTGAAGGATTGGTGAAAAATCCTGGTCCCATGCAATTATAAGGGGAGACTGCATTGGCGGTTGAGAGCCTGGTTCTTCGTTTTAGTAAATCTGCTACATGTTCGGCCTCAATGTTTGTTGGTTTCTGTGAATCGCTTTCCGGCGTACAGCGTGGTATGGTGTTGAGCTGACACAGTAGATAAAGATAGGAAAGTGAGGGCAGTGGATGTCTAAATACGTGGACAAAATGAACCTTCCCCAGTACCGGTTTTACAACCACATGGTGGGGGACGGGGAAGAACGGAAAGAACTGATCAGCGACCTGCTGACGGCGGAAATGATACTGGAGAGGGGAAGCAAGAAGGAGCGCAGCCAGGCGTTAATAACGCTGGCAACCAAGAAAAAACATCTGGCGGATTGTATTTACAGCCAGGCGGAGGACAGGAAACGCTGCCTGAAGGATCTGACGGGGCGGGACATGAAGCAGTTTCGGAAGCGTCTGGATCATTACCTGGACATGCTGCTTATGATCCCATTCTTTCAGGGACAGTCCGAGAAGAAACGGCGGTATGTGGATGAAAAGTCCGTCTCATCTATCCAGCCAGAGCAGAAAAGCCGCCGTTTTCAATACGACATGGAGAAGAGGAAATATTATACCGAATATGACTGTGTTCCCAAGCTACTGCTGATCAATGAGCGGCTGTATGAAGAATACGGTTACTATGAGATGGCTGAAACGGACCGGAAGAACCTGGACCGGCTGGTGGCAGATGATGTGCATTACATCATTAACATCCAGGGAAGCAGTGGCGTAGATTGTGCCTATCTGGTAGAAAAGGATGAGGAACTCTGCATTAAAATCCTGGACCGGCTGAAGGGGAGCAGGAAAATCCCCATTGAAAACATGGTCGGAAAGGCGGACGGTGTGACGGCTGTGTTCTTAAGTCTCCTGGACTATTTGCAGGAAATGGAACTGGCGGAGCAGAGACGGCGCAAGTATCTGGAAGAGCATCCCAGAAAGTCGGAGTATGCGGGAAAGGCGATTCAAAGTCAGCGGTTTGTAGACAAAAACAGCATCAAGGTATTCGATATGAAACAGGAAGGAGCAGCCCCGGATTCCATCGGAGCTGTCTATTTTTTTAGTAAGAAGAACAGCGGGAGAGGCGGATTTAGGAGAACGGGGTATGAAATGCTGCCTCACACCAGGAGAGGACATTACCGGAAATACAAGAACGGGAAAACCGTCTATGTGAAAGCAGCCATTATCCATAAGGAGAAATATGAAGGGATCCAGTCGGCCCACCGGATGAATCAGCCTGGAGGGAAAAACAGGCTGGAACAGGAGGAGGGCGGAAATGCCTTTTCACAGAGCATGAGCCTGTAGCTGGTAAGAGGAGAAACTTGAGATGTGGCATGGATATTGGGCCAGGGACGCTCCAAAAGGTAGTAGGAATGGCTGGGTAAGACGCCGCTGGCTGTAAGAAAGCGGATGAAACAAAGAAGGGAGTGAGCGCCCATGCGTGGGATTCGGGTGGAAAACGGGCGGATTATATACTTTGGAAACCCGGCCGGGTATATTGCCGGGGGCCAGGCGGTGGTGGACCCGATCTTCAAGGGTAAGGAACTGGAAGTTTATCTGGAACAGCAGGGCGGGATTGAAGATGTGGTATGGAAGGGCGGCGTATACGACCGTCTGATGAATGGACAGGCGGAGACTCAGGGCTGTGAACCTTTGAAGAACTGCCGGATCTGGCAGCTGAAGCCCGATGTCGATATCCATATGAAATTCGTTGGATATGATACGTTGGTCACGAGATTCGGAGAACCGGACCCACAGAATTACCACATGGTTTATGACGGGGAGATAGAGACCAATGAATTGGAGCGGATTTACGAGAAATTTGATGGCGGGCAGGAGGTTCCGGGCTATAAGGGACATTCCCTCTCAGTGTCAGATGTGATTGAGCTATACGATGAGGAAGCCAGCGAATTCTATTACGTGGATTATAGGGATTTTAAACCGGTTGCATTTGGGGGACCGGAACCGGTCCAGTCCCAAGTGCTTCAGTTATAGCGATGGAAACCAGGCAGCGAAAGTTGCCTTTTATCATGTGAGGAGGATCAATCTATGAGAAAAGGATTTGAGTGTGTAAAACGTGCGGCAGAGTGGAATATGTGGAAGGTACGGGCGGTTCTTGCAGACCGTTCCGGTGAAAATTTCATCGATAGTGCTATCAAAATCTTGATGGCTGTGGTGATCGGCGCTCTGTTGCTTGCTGGTCTGTACGCATTATTCTCTGAAAATGTGTTACCCACTTTGTCCCGCCGCATAACCGAGATGTTCAACTATGCAGGCTGACAGAAAACGCAGAAAGAAAAAGAAAGAAGGAGGAACTTTATATGCCTACTGTAGACGTAAGAATTACATCCATGTACCCGCCTGGAGAGGTGGGAAGTATCCGGGGGTATGCATCCGCCACCATCGACAGTTGTCTTGCAATCCGGGGAATCAAAGTAGTGGAGGGAGGAGAGCGTGGGCTCTTTGTTTCCATGCCCAGCCGGAAGACAACGGAAGGATATAAGGAAGTGTGTTTCCCGGTAACGGCAGAGTTTCGGGAACAGCTTCACAATGCAGTGTTATCAGCCTATCAGCAGGCGCTGGAACAGTCTGTGGCCCAGCAGAGTGGCACTACTCAGGCGGAAACGCCGGAACAGGACGGGGAACAGCCTATCCTGCAGATGTAGGATGCAGGGAGTCCTGTTTCTCTTTCTGCTGCTGGCCGCCTCCTTTGTGGATTTAAAGCGGCGGGAGATTCCGGACTGGGTGAGCGGCAGTATCGCCGCCCTCACCCTCCTGCATTTCCGGCCGGAATATCTGCCGGGGCTTATCCCGGCGTTGTTTTTTCTGGCAGCGGCAGTAAGAGGAGGAATCGGCGGCGGAGATGTGAAGCTGGCGGCAGCCTGCGGCCTTGTGCTGGGGCTGCCGGGAGCCCTGATAGGAACCATACTGGGGCTTCTGCTCCAGCTTCTGTTTCATTTGGGAGCGTTGTGTGTGCTGCCGCTTTTTAGAAGGCAGGTATGGTCTGCATATCCAATGGCTCCATTCCTGGCCATTGGATACGCGGTCGCTTATTATGTTTAGGAGGAGTAAGAGAATGAAGAAAAGGGTTCTTAGTTTGTTTGTGCTGATTGGCTGTGTAAGCGTCATCTGTCTTCAGTTCAGAAAAAAGACAGACTATTTGCAGTGCGGTAAGGGGAATTAATATGGCAGTTGAGAGAGCAAATGCATTTACCATGTATTATGAACCGTTTGAGCTGGAGGGAAAGCGGCTATACGGAACCGGGTACACCGTGGATCATGATACGGTCCCGGCAGGTTTTTACTGCTACGATATATGGAATGACGGGATAGAAGATAGTGAGGAACATATCTTCATTAGCCGGAATCCTTTGGCAGAAAATATAAGCGGTGCTGTCATTTCAGACGAACCGATTGACTTTCATGGTGAAAATCAGATGCCCTTGAAAGGAATTCAGTTTTTGGAGGAGGAGTCGCTGGTTTCTTTAGAGCGGCTTCTGGAGCAGAAGGCAGATGGTCCTGTAGCAGCCGAGACAGCTGATTTTTGTATGGTCCAAGGATAGAGAGAAGGGAGACGGATATGAACATTTTTAAGAATAGAACCGTGATTGGCTTGCTGTGCATTGTACTGTCCCTGGTGATCTGCTTTGCAATCACGCCGATGTTTAACCGAACGATCAGCGAAAAAACAGAGATTGTCCGGGTGACCAAAAACATCCGGATTGGGGATGAGATTACAAAGGACATGGTGAAATCGGTTGAGGTGGGAGCCTATAACCTGCCGGAGTCCGTTATGCGTAACATCGATGAAGTGGTTGGAAAGTATGCATCGGCGGATATGGCGCCGGGCGACTATATCATCCGTTCCAAGGTGGCGGAGGAGCCGGCAGCGGAGAATGCTTATCTTTATAACCTGAATGGGGAAAAGCAGGCCATTTCCGTCAGCGTGAAAGCCTTTGCCAATGGGTTGTCCGGAAAGCTGATTAGCGGTGATATTGTATCTGTGATTGCGCCGGATTATAGAAAGCAGGGTTCTACGATAATTCCGCCGGAGCTCCAATATGTGGAGGTCATTGCAGTAACGGCAAACAGCGGATATGACGCCAATACCGGGGAACGGGGCGATGAGGAGACGGAGAAAGAACTGCCTGGAACCGTGACGCTTCTGGTTACGCCGGAGCAGGGAAAGGTCCTGGCGGAACTGGAGGCGGAAGGGAAGCTGCATTTATCCCTGGTGTACCGGGGGACAAAGGAAAATGCCCGGAAATTTGTGGAGGCCCAGGAGACCATGCTGGAAGAATTATATCCGCCAGAGGATGTGGGGACGGAAGAGAACACAGAGATGGAAAACGAAACCGAAGAAACAGAAACAGCAGAAGAAGCAGGTGAAGAAACAGTACAGGGAGAGGAGACAGAGGCAACCGCAGAAAGCGAGAGCGGGGTGGAGTAAATGCTGAATTTCAAAAAAGGAAGTATTTTTGACCGCTCGGCAAAGGCGCAGGAGGACTTCATGGATGAGCCGGGGAATCAGGTCCTGGCGGTCTGGGGGAGTCCGGGAAGCGGTAAATCCACAGTGGCTGTGAAGCTGGCAAAGTACCTGGCTGGGAAGAGGCGAAACGTGGTTCTCCTGACCTGCGATATGACAGCTCCCATGCTGCCCTGTATCTGTCCGCCGGCGGACCTGGAATGTGAACATTCCCTTGGGAGTGTGCTTGCGGCCGCTCAGGTGACCCAGTCCTTGGTCCGTCACAACCTGATTACCCATAAAAAGTATGATTATCTGACCCTGATGGGGATGCTGCGGGGAGAGAATGAATATACCTATCCGCCATACAACGCAAAACAGGCATCGGAGCTGATCACGTGTCTGCGGGAAATGGCCCCTTATGTGATCATCGACTGCGGAAGCTACATTGCCAATGATATCCTGTCGGCCATTGCATTGATGGAGGCCGATGCGGTTCTCCGCCTAGTAAACTGCGATTTGAAGAGCATCAGCTATCTTTCCAGCCAGCTGCCCCTGCTGCGGGACAACAAATGGGATGCGGATAAACAGTATAAGGTAGCCAGTAACATCAAGCCTAATGAGGCCAGTGAACATGTGGAGCAGGTGCTTGGTAGTGTGACATTTAAGCTGCCTTATTGCGCGGAACTGGCGGCTCAGAGTCTGGCCGGGGATCTCTTGGCGGATTTATCTTTGCGGGAGAGCAAAGGATTCCGAAAGGCGATTGAGTCAATCAGCAGGGAGGTGTTTGGATGTTAGGGGAAAAGCGCTCCGGGGATATATTTGGGCCGGGACCAAAGCGGGAGACTGGCGGACAGTCAGAAATGGCAGAAGCGACTAGTGCTGACCAGGAAGTAGAACTTCAGAAATATAGCAATTCTAAGAGACGCGAAATAGAGTGCGAGGACGAATCAGCGCAGAGAGGAAAAAGAGAAGCCGCTGTGACGGAAAAACAGCCTGTTTTGGAAGAACTTAGTTTAGAAGAGATCAGTAGAATAGAAGAAGAGAACGGAGAACTGCGGCTCTTTCAAGAAGCGCAGTCTCCCCGCACCCACAACCTGTTCTTTTCCCCACAGGGAGAGGGACGAGAATTTACGGATGTTTTAAAAGAAGTGCAGGAGTACATTTCCAGCAAATATTCCACGCTGATCATTGACCAGGAAAGCGGGGATGTAAAGGAACAGATTAAGCGGTATATCACGAAATATGTGCAGGACTACCGGATTGCAGTAAAGGGTATGGACCGTCAGGAACTGGTGGATACCATTTATACCGAGATGGCGGAGTTTTCCTTCCTTACCAAGTACGTGTTTGGGACAGGGATTGAGGAGATCGACATCAACAGCTGGCGGGATATCGAAGTCCAGTATTCCGGGGGCGTCACGAAAAAACTGACCGAACGCTTTGAGAGTCCACAGCACGCAATCAATGTGATCCGCCGTATGCTTCACACGTCCGGTATGGTTCTGGACAATGCCAGCCCGGCTGTGCTGGGGCATCTGTCCAAGAACATCCGAATCGCAGCCATGAAAACGCCGCTGGTGGATGAGGACGTAGGGATTGCAGCCTCCATTCGTATTGTGAATCCCCAGTCCATGAAGCAGGAGGATTTTATAAACGGGGGAACGGCCACCCAGCCGATGATGGACTTTTTGACCGAGTGTCTGCAGTATGGGATCTCCATCTGTGTGGCAGGGGCGACTAGCTCCGGGAAGACAACACTGCTTGGATGGCTCTTGACCACCATACCGGATAACAAGCGGATTTACACCATTGAGAGCGGTTCCAGGGAACTGGCGCTGGTGCGCGAGAAGGAAGGCGTGGTAACGAATTCCGTCATCCATACCCTGACACGGGACAGTGAGAATGAGCGCCAGAGGGTGGATCAGATTGCCCTGCTGGACATGGCGCTGCGGTTTAACCCGGATATCATTGTGGTGGGGGAAATGCGCGGGCCGGAGGCCAATGCGGCCCAGGAGGCGGCCAGGACCGGCGTGGCGGTGGTCACCACCATTCACTCCAACAGCTGTGAAGCCACATACCGGCGTATGGTGTCCCTGTGCAAACGGGCGGTGGATATGAGCGATGAGACCCTCCTATCCTATGTGACGGAGGCCTATCCAATCGTGGCATTCTGTAAGCAGCTGGAAAACCGTGAACGGCGTCTGATGGAAATCCAGGAGTGTGAAATCTGTCCAGATGGAACCAGGAGCTACCGGCCGCTGTTTCAGTACAAGATCACGGAAAACCGGGTGGAAGACGGGAAATTCATCATTGAAGGCCACCATGAGCAGGTACATGCCATATCGGATGGGCTGGCGAAACGGCTGCTGGAGAACGGGATGCCGGGAGAGACGCTGAAACGGTTGAGGGGAGGTGTGAATGTATGACATTGATGCAACTTTTAGCCTGTGCCGGTATGATAACCGGCGCTTTTTTGATTCTGGGCCTAAAACCGATGGAATTTACAGACGGCCTGTTTGGTTTTCTGATGCAAAAGCCCAGGACGATAAAGGAGGAAATCAACGAGGCCACCAGCCGGAAGAAGCCGGGGGTGTTTCGTAGGGAAATCCGCACAGCTCAGGAGATCCTGGCTATGACGGGCCGGGAAAGCCGTTTTTCCATGATTTGTGCAGCCAGCCTGTCCCTATTCTGTCTTGGCGGCTCTTTAGCAATCCTGATGGGGAACTATTTTCTGGCCCCGGTCCTGGCGGTGGGCTTCCTGTTTTTCCCTTTCTGGTATGTGCGGCTGACGGCCGGCCATTACAAGAAGAACGTTGCGGCGGAGCTGGAGACCGCTCTGTCCATCATTACCACCGCGTATTTGAGGAATGAGGACATCCTGACTGCGGTGGAGGAAAACCTGCACTACTTAAATCCGCCGGTCCGCAACGTGTTCCAGGAATTTTCGACCCAGGTGCGGATGGTGAATCCTGATGTGGAAGCCGGGCTGCAGGCACTGAGAGGGCGGATTGAGAACGATGTGTTCGAGGAGTGGTGCAATGCACTGTGCGACTGCCAGTATGACCGCAGCTTAAAGACCACGCTGACGCCGATTGTAAGTAAGTTGTCGGATATGCGGATTGTAAATGCGGAGCTGGAGCTGTTGGTGACGGAGCCCAGGAAGGAATTTATTACCATGGTGATCCTTGTCATTGGAAATATCCCGTTGATGTATTTCTTAAACCGCAGCTGGTACGAGACGCTGATGTTTTCCTATATGGGGCAGATCATCCTGGCAGGAACGGCGGCTCTTATCTTTGTCAGCACGGCATGTGTGATCCGTCTGACTAAGCCGCTGGAATACAGGAGGTGAAGGGGATGATTGGATTACTGGTCTGCTTTGGCGGACTGCTGGCGTCTGGATTGTTTTTCCTGGCAGCGGACTTGCTGCGGCTGCCGTATTTAAAGACATCGAAGGCGATGATTAATACAGGGAGGGAAAACAGAAAAGCAGCAAAGAGCCTGGAAACGTACCTCCTTTCCCTGGCGGTGAAGCTGGCGCCTTATATCCATATGGATGAGTATAAACGGGGACGGCAGAAAAACATCCTGAAAGCAAGCGGGCTGAACATGGAGCCGGAGGTGTATCAGGCCTATGTCATTTCAAAGGCGGGGCTTGTGCTGCTGGGTGTGATTCCCTGTCTGCTGGTTTTTCCGCTTCTGGCTGTGATTATCGTGGTCCTGGAAGTGATGGTGTATTTCAAGGAACAGGAGAGGGCGGATGAACTGCTGGCGAAAAAGAGAGGAGAGCTGGAAGGCGAACTGCCCCGG
>ENA-ORTP01002320-ORTP01002320.1-human-gut-metagenome-genome-assembly--contig:-NODE-2320-length-16263-cov-12.186328_pt1 | contig 16263 bp, 16 predicted proteins | sample MGYA00241913_ERZ509190 | MGnify/ENA primary metagenome ERZ509190 (study PRJEB26280, sample SAMEA2338839) | human gut metagenome | biome: human gut; feature: human-associated habitat; material: faeces...
TTTGCCCTTGCCCCCGCGGGTGTTCCGGGACTAGGTGCATCCCCGGGAGTTGGGGCTTCATGGACTGCAGCGGACGGCCTTGAGCAGAGACGTCGAATCGGCAGATCAAACGAAATCAATCCCGCTCGTTAAGCCAAGCCTGAAGAATGGCCTCCAGGATTTGCTCGTTGGACTTCTGCGGATCGTCGGCAAAGTCAGGCAGCTTTACCACCATGTCGTGGAGCTTCACAAAGGAAAGCGTCAGCGGATCGAGATCAGGATCCGCATCGTAAAGCTCTTCAGCAATGCGCTGCACGTCAGACCAGTGAAGCTCCATGGCGATCTCCTTTACTCTCCGACGATGTTGCGGTTGTACTTGGGAATCTCAATCGTGATGTCTTCCGTACCAACCGTGGTCTGGCAGGAAAGACGCGATTCGGCACATGCGCCGTAGGCCGTATCGAGATGATCGAGCTCATTGTCGGACGGTTCGTTAAGGCTGTCGAAACCCTGACGCACGATGACGTGACAGGTCGCGCAGGCGCAGTTGAATTCGCAGGCATGCTGAATTTTCACGCCGTTGGCAAGCAGCGCCCTGGCAAGGTTGGCGCCAGTTTCAGCTTCAAAGGTCTTGCCTTCCGGGCAGAGCTCAGCGTTGGGGAGAACAGTGATCTTTGGCATTTATCGTTTCTCTGGGATCAGGAAAAAATTCAATTGGAAATATCAGGAACCGGAGGGCTTTTCATCAAACAACGCGTCATTGACGCTGCGGCCGGCCAATGCTGCGCGAATGGAGCGATCCATACGGCGCTCAGCAAAAGCTTCAGTGCCCTTTGACAAAGCCTCCACGGCTTTATGAATCACGTCAGCATCCGTGCCGTTAATGGCAGAGCCGACCGCTCGAGCGAGCCGATCAATTTCAGACTGCTCTTCAGGCGACAAGAGATCGCCGTCCTGCGTGAGCGCGCTGGCGGTGCTTTCGAGAAGGCGCTTGGCTTCCACCTGCTCTTCACGGAGTTTGCGCGCCTGCATATCGGCCTCGGCGCTCGAATTGCCTTCCTGGAGCATGCGCACAATTTCTTCGTCAGTGAGGCCGTATGAAGGCTTCACGACAATGGACGCCTCTACGCCGCTCGTCATTTCTCGTGCGGAGACGGACAAGAGACCGTCGGCATCCACTTGGAAGGTCACGCGGATGCGGGCAACACCCGCTGCCATCGGCGGAATGCCGCGAAGCTCAAAGCGGGCGAGCGAACGGCAGGCATCCACCACTTCGCGTTCACCTTGCACAACATGTACCGCCATCGCGGTCTGACCGTCACGGAAAGTCGTGAAATCCTGCGCCCGCGCGACTGGGATGGGACTGTTGCGGGGAATGATCTTTTCGACCAGTCCGCCCATCGTTTCGATGCCGAGCGACAAAGGCGTGACGTCAAGGAGCAGCCAATCCTCGCCTTCGGCGGCGTTGCCCGCGAGCTTATTAGCCTGCATTGCGGCGCCGACGGCTACCACGCAGTCCGGGTCAATGCCCGTCAACGGCGCAAAGCCGAAATAGGCTTCCACCTCGCGGCGCACACAGGGCATGCGGGTGGAACCGCCCACCAGCACCACGCCTTTAATCTGGTCTTTTTCGAGCTTCGCATCACGCAAAACATTGGCAACAGCTTCAAGCGTTTCATCCACGAGCGACTTCGTGAGCTGATCAAAGATCGCACGAGTGAGCGTAAAGGCATGGGTACCCGAAGAGAGTTCAAGTTTAAGAGCCGTCTCCGGCGCATCCGTGAGCGCTTCCTTCGCCGCCTTCGCGCGGTCAAGCAGCTGACGGCGATCTTCTGCGGTAAGTTCAACGCTGCCGAGCTGCGACACTGCCCAGTCAACCACCGCATGATCAAAATCATCGCCCCCCAGCGCCGCGTTGCCGCCCGTGCCGAGCACTTCGAAAACGCCGCGCGAAAGCTTGAGGAGAGAGACGTCAAAGGTGCCGCCGCCCAGGTCATAGACCAAATAGACGCCCTCTGCACCGTTGTCGAGCCCATAGGCCAACGCCGCCGCCGTAGGTTCGTTTAAAAGACGCAGAACGGAAAGGTTCGCCAGTCGTGCCGCATCCTTTGTCGCCTGACGCTGAGCGTCATCAAAATAAGCGGGCACGGTGATCACAGCGCCTGTCAGTTCGCCGCCGAGCTGCGTTTCTGCGCGCTTGGCAAGCGTCTTCAAAATCTCAGCGCTCACTTCTACCGGACTTTTGTCCCCCTGAACCGTACGGATCGCCACGCCTCCGGGCGCATCAACGATTTCGTAGGGCAGCACGGGCAGCGTTTTGAGTTCGCTGCGGCCTCGCGCGAGCAGGCGCTTGGCCGAATAGACGGTGTTGCGCGGATCGCTCTCGGCATGAGCAAGCGCATCCCACCCTGTTTCAACCGACCCATCCTTCAGGTAGCGCACGACAGAAGGCAGGAGCTGGCGGCCGGCCTCGTCGGCAAGCACAACAGGTTCACCGCTCTTTACGGTCGCAGCAAGCGAATTCGTGGTGCCGAGATCAATGCCGACAGCTAGGCGATGCTCATGCGGCGCAGCAGAAAGTCCCGGCTCAGCGATTTGAAAGAGGGCCATGTTTTCTATCTCTTCTTATGTGGGCGAAGGCGCGCGCCCGGCGATTTCTTCCGATGCGTGCGCCTTGGTCAAGCGAATAAATGGAAAGGGTTAATCAGCGTTTTGCTCAAGAAAACGTTCAATGAACATCAGTCGGCGGGTGAGATCAACGGCCTTGTCCCAGTCATGCGTTTCGTCGATCGCACTGCTGAGCGCTTCGAGCACTTTGTCGGCAGCGCCTCGCGCTTCATCGCGAACCGCGTTCTTCTCATCATCACCGCAAGCATCATCCATGGCTTCCCGCCAGGCCATCTGCTGCATCAGGAAGTCCGTCGGCATGCGCGTGTTCGTTTCTGCGCCGACACTGCGGCCGGCCGCCTCACAGAGCCAAACGGCACGCTTCACCGGATCTTTGAGCACCGCATAGGCCTCATTGATGCGCGAAGCCCATTGTTCTGCCACACGGCGCTCGGCAGCGGGACGATCTGCGAAACGGTCCGGATGCACCTGCAGGATGGCCCGTTCGTGTGCGGCGTGCAGCGCCTCCAAATCCACTTTGAAGGCGGGCTTAAGGCCGAAGAGTTCAAAAGGCGTCATCTGAGCCATGACCGATCAGCTCTCAGATCTGGAAGGACTCGCCGCAGCCGCAGCGGCTCTTCTCATTAGGATTGTGGAACTTGAAGCCTTCCTGCAGGCCTTCGCGCGTGTAGTCGAGCTCTGTGCCGTCCAGATACGGCAGACTCTTTTCGTCAACGAGCACCTTCACGCCGAAACTTTCCCAAACTTTATCGTCGGGTTCGACCTGATCAGCAAACTCGAGCTTATAGGCCATGCCGGAACAGCCGGAGGTTTTGACGCCCAAGCGCAGGCCAACGCCTTTGCCGCGGCGGGCCAGATACTTTTGCACGTGCTTGGCAGCGGCTTCAGTAAGCGTAACGGACATGATGATTATTCCTTCTTGGCATCCTGCTCAGCGGGATGCTGCTTGGCGCGGTAGTCGGCGATGGCGGCCTTGACGGCATCCTCGGCCAGAATTGAGCAGTGGATCTTCACCGGCGGCAGCGCAAGCTCGTCGGCGATCTGAGCGTTGGTAATCTTGCCGGCTTCTTCGAGCGTCTTGCCCTTGACCCATTCACTGACGAGTGAAGAGCTCGCAATGGCTGAGCCGCAGCCATAGGTCTTAAACTTCGCGTCCTCAATGACGCCTTCAGGATTGACTTTGATCTGCAGACGCATAACGTCGCCGCAGGCGGGTGCGCCCACCATGCCCGTACCGACGTCCTGTGCGTTCTTGTCGAGCGTGCCGACGTTGCGGGGGTGTTCGAAGTGGTCAATCAGTTTTTCGCTGTAGGCCATTCTCTTTCTCCGGAAGACGGTACCGGGAGCCTTTACTCCCGGGAGGGGGTCTTCATCAATGTTGAATTAATGTTCTGAACCACTGAAATTAGTGCGCGGCCCACTCGACCTTCGAGATGTCCTCGCCGTTCTGGTGCATTTCCCAGAGAGGGCTCTTTTCGCGAAGATCCTTCACGGCCTTGGTGAGGCACTTAACGGCGTAGTCAATTTCTTCTTCCGTCGTGAAGCGTCCAAGCGTGAAGCGAATCGACGAGTGCGCAAGTTCCGCATCGCGGCCGAGCGCGCGGAGCACGTAGGAGGGCTCGAGCGACGCAGACGTGCAGGCCGACCCCGATGAGACGGCCAGATCCTTCACCGCCATCATGAGGCTTTCCCCCTCAATGTACGCAAAGCTCACGTTGAGGTTGAAGCAGACGCGGTGCTCCCAGGAACCGTTGAGGTAGACATCCGAAATATTCTTCTGAATGCCTTCCCAGAGACGATCGCGAAGGCGCTTGATGCGCGGCACTTCCGTAGCCATTTCTTCGCGGGCAAGGCGATAAGCTTCGCCCATGCCGACGATCTGGTGCGTGGGCAGCGTCCCCGAACGCATGCCGCGTTCGTGTCCGCCGCCGTGCATCTGGCACTCAATGCGCACACGCGGCTTGCGGCGAACGTAGAGTGCGCCAATGCCTTTGGGGCCGTAGACCTTGTGTGCAGAAAGACTCATCAAATCGACCTTCAGATGGTCAACATTGAGATCGATCTTGCCGGCAGCCTGCGTAGCGTCGCAGTGAAAGACAATGCCGCGCTCGCGGCAGAGCTCGCCAATACGGGCAATATCCTGAATGACGCCGATTTCGTTATTCACCGCCATGACCGAGATAAGCGTGGTGTCCGGGCGAATGGCATTGACTAAGTCATCCCAGCGGATCATGCCTTCTTCATCAACGTCAAGATACGTCACTTCGTAGCCTTCGCTTTCGAGGTGGCGCATGCTGTCGAGCACGGCCTTGTGTTCGGTCTTGACCGTAATAAGGTGCTTGCCCTTGTCGCGATAGAAGTGCGCCGCACCCTTGATCGCCAGGTTGTCAGCTTCCGTCGCGCCGGACGTGAATACGATTTCGCGCGGATCCGCGCCGATCAGCGCAGCAATCTGCGTGCGGCCCTCTTCAACGGCCTTCTCGGCTTCCCAGCCGTAGCTGTGGCTGTGGGAGGCGGGGTTCCCAAAATGATCGTGCAGATAAGGAACGAGCTTTTCGACCACGCGGGGATCGCACGGCGTCGTAGCGGAGTAGTCGAGGTAAATCGGAAGCTTCATGACTGAAAGTCCAAAGTATGCAAGGGGAAATCGGGTTCAAGCGCTTTTGCGCACGGGAATGACAGCGGGAATACTCACGGAAGCGCTGCTGTCAGCCTCTGCGGCTTCACGCGCCTCATGCTCCTCAATGAGACATTCGAGCGAACGGCTCGCCAAGAAGCTCTCAATAACGGAATTGAGCTCTTCCCAGAGGTGATGCGTGAGGCAGGCGGCCCCGCCGAGGCAGGTACCTTCACCGCGGCACTGCGTTGTGTCCATGTTCTCGTCTACAGCCAAAACAATGCGATCGATGGTGATTTGAGAAGCAGGCTCGGAAAGCTTGTAGCCGCCTGCCGGTCCGCGCGTACTCTCAACGAGCCCGGCACGGCGCAGTCGGCAAAAGATTTGCTCGAGATACGCGAGCGAAATCTTCTGGCGTTCCGCAACCTGCGCAATCGGCACCGGCGCATCGCTTTCACGAGCACGCATGGCGATGTCGACCATGGCGGTAACGGCAAAACGGCCTTTAGTCGTCAGCTTCAACTTCGTCTCCCATCGAACAGAGGCTGACGATTCTCGCTAGGGAGGCAGGTCAGCCGCTCAATCCTGACTGTTCTTGTCAATTTTGTGTGCGGATTCTACGCCAACAATCCTGAGTGATCAAGTCAGAAATGAGCGCTTAACAATAGAAAACGGCGTAGACCCATGGCACATGAACCCGCAGCAAATAGATGCTTCATAAGCGCGGCTAATTTTCAAATTGCATGAATTCTATTGAGAGACTTCATCGTTCAGAATTCATCAACTGCTACGAGCGTTTTCTCAGCAATACATTGATATCGCAAAAATCCCGTATGCAACCTGTTCTGCCGGCAATGAAAAGCCAAAGTAAAGCAAGCATTAAACAATGTAATTCCTCAATGATCGTAAACAAACCTTCTTTTTGTTAGGTTCACCCGTCTCCCTAAGTACCTCGTTAGGTACAGCCATACTGCCGCCTTCAGGAATTTTAGGTTTATCACAATACCACCGAACAAAGGAAAAACATGTTCCTATATTGTTCGTTATCGAACTTTATAAGTTTGTGAAATTCTCAAACTACCTTGGTCTAAAGGGCTAGTTCTGCCGATGACATCCACAGAGAATCTCCAATAAGGATTTCGATGCAGCCGCAGCGATCTCGACCCCTTTCCTTCAAAAATCTGGAGTCCTTTTTTCGATGACGCGATTTCTGAACGCTGTCCTCATCTGTGTTCTTGCTTCGGCTTCAAGCTTGGCTTTAGCTGCAAGCGGAAAAACATTGGCGGACGTCCATAAAGCCATGAACATTCCCTGCGAATCCTGCCATGGCGCAAACAATGCAGTGCCTGAACCAGGCATCAAGGAATGTTCACGGTGCCACGACCCAGCAAAACTGGCCGAAAAGACTGAACCCTCGGACCCAACAAAACACAATCCGCACCGCTCCCCCCACTACGGCATTCAGCTCGATTGCGTGAACTGTCATCACGGTCACGAGGAATCGGAAGACTACTGTGCCCAATGCCACAACTTTGGCTTCAAAGTTCCATGAGCCAGATGGTCAACGCCTGATGCCAACCGATGCTTGCTTCACCAAAGGAGAAAACGATGAAGTTCCTCAAACATGTTGCCTTCGCAGCTGCGATGGGCTGCGTTTCCATCTCTGCATTCGCCGTCGGGCACTATTCACCCAATCAGGGCTATGCCTACGATGTCGTGCGACACGGCGTAATGATCTCTGAGAAGATGCTCCCCAATGAGGATGGCCGAAATATCAACGGACCAACCGTCATCAAAGCGCCCAGTTGGTTAAAGAACGCCCCCGGCAAGTACCTCATGTACTTCTCACATCACACTGGCTCCTATATCCGCATGGCTTATGCCGATAAGCTCACAGGCCCCTGGAAGATTTACGAAGGGGGCGTGATGGATCTTGCACAAATCACCAAAGCCGGCCTTAGTTGGGGCCCCGACCACGTCGCAAGTCCGGAAATTTGGATTGATAACGAACATCAGGAGCTCTGGATGTATTTCCACACGCCGATTACTCCTGCTCCGAAGTTCGATGATCCGGACTACCAAAAGAAGGTTCTTCAACAAAAACAAGCCACCTACCGAGCCACCTCAAAAGACAGCATTGTCTGGACTACCAACGGCCGCAAAATCGCCGAGCATTATCTGCGCGTACTGCCGGCTGAGGGAGGCGGCTTCTGGGGTTTTGCCCGCGGCGGCGCACTCAGCTATTCCTATGACGGCAAGTGGCTTTTCGACAACCTCAAGCCTGGCCCCATGGAGCGCAACCCCATTACTTTTTCAATGGCTCGTCACGTAGCACTTTTAAAAGAAAAGGACGACCTGCTTCTCTTCTATTCGGCCATTGCTGATGTCCCCGAATCGATCCTCGTCACACACATCAAGATGGACGGTCCCGACTGGACAAGGTGGACTGCCTCCGAACCGAAACTAGTGCTCACACCCGAGACTGACTATGAAGGCGCCAATCTGCCGATGAAGCCAGGCACTTTCGGTTCGAGTAAAGACCCAGAGCGCGGACTGCGAGATCCGTTTGTCATCCGCGATGACGGAAAGCTCTACCTCTTTTATACCATTCAAGGCGAAAAGGGTATTGCCTGCGCTGAATTGGTTTCTAAGCACTGATCTTCAAGGGAACTTAAGCTATGACTCAAGCTTCACGTCGCGCACTCTTTAAGAATGCCGCCAATCTCCTTATCGGCGCGGGTCTCGGCACTGTGACCTCCGCTCAGGCTGAACAGCCAGAACAAAAATCGTGGGATGAAACGTATGACATCGTTGTAATAGGCTCCGGCTTTGCAGGGCTTGCTGCAGCCATTGAAGCCCGCCAGGCAGGTGCAAGCGTAATTGTCCTGGAGAAGATGCGTACTCCGGGCGGCAATTCCATCATCAACGGCGGCATTCTTGCCGCGCCGGGCTGCCCTCAGCAAAAGGCTCACGGCATTCAAGATTCGCCGGAACTGTTGGCTCAAGACATGTTGAAAGCTGGGCTCTACCTCAATGATCCAGCAAAGGTAAAGTTCATCGCCGACCGCGCACTGGAAAACTATAACTGGTGTGTTAACGAACTCGGCGTTGAATTCCATCCCACCGCAATCGGTCAGGAGGGCGGCCACTCGGTTCCGCGTTACGTGCGAACGATGAATGGCTCAGGTTCGGCGTACGTTCAAAAAGAGCTGGGAAAACTAAAATCCCTCGGTGTGGAGGTTCGTCTGCGCTCCTATGTTGAACACATTGTGCGAGACCCCAAAACACAGGTCGTGGAAGGCGTCCAGATTCGTCAGGGTTATCGCTTTCCGAAGGCTGAATCTGGGAAGCCTGTAAGCATTCGAGCCAAGAAGGCTGTCATTCTCTGCTACGGCGGTTTTGGGGCAGACGTCGCTTATCGAACGATGTACGACCCTCGATTGAAGGCGGAGTTTCAGACAACAAATCAGCCGGGAGCTACAGGAGAACTTTGGCGTGAAACGGCTGCCATCGGCTGTGTACAGATTCAGCAAGACTGGGTTCAATGCGGTCCGTGGTGCAATCCGAAAGAAAAAGGCATGGGACTATCCGTTGTCTTTAATCAGTCCGGAGGTGCTGAATTCGGTGTCTGGGTCGATTCCACAGGACGTCGTTTTGTGAACGAACTAGCTAACCGCAAAGTGCGTGCGGATGCCATCTTCGCACTGCATGACAAGGGACTCAAGGCATATGCCATCTGCGATCAGAACGGCGTCGATCATGTGACTGATCTTCAGGCGAAGTGCGTCCCTTACCTGATGGGCATTGGAGCTGTTGAAAAATTCGACACTATTGATGCACTTGCCGCCGCTTACGCAATGGATCCTGACACACTGAAAGCCACTATCGCACAAGTGAACGATGCTGTCGCGAGCGGCAAAGATCCACTTTTTGGGCGTTACATGAACAAGGAGTTTAAGTCCATGAACCGGGGTCCCTGGTACATCTGCGAGTGCACACCGAAGGTGCATCACACCATGGGCGGACTGCTCACAACACCCGAAGGCCGAGTTCTCGACATCCGTACGAGCAAACCCATTGAGGGACTCTGGGCAGCAGGAGAAGCGACAGGCGGCGTTCACGGCGCTGTGCGTTTGGGTTCCTGTGCAACACTTGATTGTCTGGTAATGGGACGTACTGTCGGCAAGGCAGCCGCTTCCTGAGATTCCCCGTCCTTTTCCATTCAATCCTTTTCCGTGCGGAGCGTCTTATCCAAAGATGCTCCGCTTCGCATCAGCGCACGTTCAAGCGCCCGACGACCAGCCATAACCCGGCTCATGCTCCCAACCATTTCTTCGTTGGCCCACCACTGAGCAAAATGACGCAGTGTGGGATTAGAGGATTCTTGATCGGAGCGTGTAACGATACAAAGATCCCAGGCTGGACGAGCCCAGCCATCAAGAATTGGTATACACCGACCGCTGTCGAGCTCATCGACGACAAATTGAGGACACAAATCGATCGTAATGCCGTAGCCGCGAAGCAAAACATGCTTCAGACTGTACTGATCGTTGGCAATAAAGACATTCTTCCAACGCAGTAATTCTGAAGGTTCTCCGCCGCTGTAAAGAATTGAAGTAACGGGATGCAGTCGGCTTTTCTGCAGCAATCCCGTGTGATAACGAAGATCTGCGATGCTTCGCGGCAGTCCCGCTCGGTCGATGTACTCCGGAGTAGCGAGAACGGGACTTGAAGCTGTGATACAGGGTCGCAGCGTCAAATTGGCATTATTAGACGGCCTGTGCTGCGTCAACGCAGCATCCACGGTCCCTGCCAACACCTCCGAAGCACTCCCCAGAGAAGAGAGTTCGAACTGCACGTTCGGATGCTCAATCGTGTAGTTCATCAGCTGCTCAGGAATGATGTCCCTGCTTAAATCGGCAGGGGCCGAAACACGAATGATTTGCTTGGGTTCTTCAAAGCGGCGGGAGATCAGCGCCTCAAAGCCTGTAACAAGGGGTTCAACCTCTTCGCGTAAACGCTTCCCCCTCGGGGTGAGGCTGAAAGGTCGGCTGCTCCGATCGAAAAGGGGCTGCTCAAGCTCCTCTTCCAATCCCTTAATGAGGCGAGAAACAGCCGACCCGTCAATATTGAGCACCTGAGCTGTCAAAGTGATGTTGCCAGTGCGGGCAGTGTGAAGAAAAGCTTCCCAGGCAAGGAGATTCTTGAATTGCTTCTGTGAAGTCGTCATAGTGCCCCCTCCCTTGCAACTAATCCTTCTGAATGATTATGAGCCCATCACTTTGCTAAATCTGCAGACTACTTTGAGGCGAAGCAATATTCCTTCACCCATGCCATCGCTGAAAATCAGTGAGCGTGTGAGAGACATCGAAAGATGCTTTTCAGCACGAACCCTCTGGTCGACCACTTCAAAGGAGAAACAAATGAAGAAGATCGCCGCGTTGGCTCCGATTGCCATACTGTTGGGACTGCCCGCTTCCTCGATTGCCATGGAAGTCGAGCTCTATGGCCTCATCGACACCGGCTTCAAATATCAAAATACGGATGACTTCCAAACCGGAAAAAATGCATCGTCTTTTGCCATGGTGAGTGGTGAACGTAATGGCTCGCGGTGGGGACTTCGAGGCAATGAAGCACTCAACGATGAGATTACGCTCGGCTTCCAACTCGAGTCTGGTTATGACTCCGACACTGGTGCGATGAAACAAAACCGCCTCTTCGGACGTCAGTCGGTTCTCACGCTTGAGACGAAGCATTACGGCATCATGAAGTTTGGCCGTACTGGATCGGTGAACTCACCCAACGGGTCTTTTCTCAGCACCGCAGTCATTGCATCACCTTGGGGCGGCGGTACAGCTGGAGGCGCACACAGCGCGTTTTTCTATACCTCGTGGGAAGATAACGTCATTGAATACAAAACTCCCGCGTTTGGCGGCGTTGCTCTGATTGGCCACTATTCTTTCGAACAAAACGGGACTGAATCAGAGAAGTCGAGCCACAACAATCGTGATGCAGCAGTTGGGGTGAGCTTTAAAACAAAATCGTTTGAGATGCGCGCTGCGTACGAACGCATTCTGACTGATACACGGCTCGATTTTGAAGATCCAGAAACGCTGACCATTGCCGCACAATGGTTGTCGGGCGATTGGACAGTAAATTTTGGCGCTCAATATGCAAAAAATGTCCGGCAGCTTGGTTCGGGTATCGTTTCACAGAACGTAACCCTCAGCAAATACGCTCAATCCGAAAACCTTTCTGCAGTCACTGACTTGCCTAATGGACTCAAAGGCTACGGATTGGTAGGCGGCATCCAGCATCAGGTGGGCGCTTTCCGGCTGAAAGCCGCTGCCGCAATGATGAACTACAAAGTGGACGACACAGATGCACGTCTTGGCAGTTGGCAAACAACTTGGGGCGTCGAGTACACCCTCTCCAAAACAACGGGACTGTACGCTGCTTATACGTATGCCAAAGGCACGCATGAAGCTGACAACTATCAACAAAACGAAGCCATTTTCGGCTTACGGCACTGGTTCTAATCCTTCATCCTAAAGCGACTGCCCCGGGCCTTCTCTGGTCCGGGTTTTTAATTGTGCTGCTGGCAGATACTTCAAGAACTTGCCCTGCAACTGAAAAACTTGTGCTTCAGCCAAACATAGAAGTCGGCTCGTATTCGTCCAGATACTGCAACGCCGCTTTCAAGACAACCTTGCTTCGGCAGCTGCCACCGAGGCACGGGCAGCAAGGAGCTGCTTGGCCTTCTTTTCAAAGTTTTCGATGATCCCCTCACACGCATCCGAGCAGTATTCGTAAACGCGCGTAAATCCTTCGTTCAGGCCATAGTAGGGATCGGGCACGATCGCTTCGTCAATGTCGTTGGCGTAGCGCATGAGGAGCTGAATCTTGTGGCGCATGGCGGCGGGAGCTCGCTGCTGAAGTTCAGTGAGCACTTCCCAGTCCATGGCCAAAATTAAATCGAACTTTTCGAAGTCGCTCGCTTCAATCTGGCGAGCACGGTGTCCGGCGAGCTGCACATCTCGGCGGCGGCAGGTGAGCACGGCGCGGGCGTCACAAGGTTCGCCTTCATGAGCATCGCTCGTACCGGCGCTGTCGCTGAGCATAACGTCTTCAAAACCTGCCTCTTTCGCCTTTTTGGCGAAGATGGCTGCAGCCATTGGGCTGCGGCAAACATTTCCCGTGCAGACAAAAAGAATTTTGATCGCTTGGTTGTTGTTCATTTTGTTGTCCGTTCACCAAAATCCCAGAATCGGGCGAAGGTCTGCGCAGGGCAAAGTTCTCCCCACGGTGCATTATCCTACGCTAGCTTGCTGAAAATTCATAGACTCAATTGTGAGAAGTTCAGGCTGGAGCCGAAGCACCGAAAGCTTGTTTTCTCAATGCCATCAGCTCTTCACGTACGCGTGCAGCCTTTTCGAAATCCAGATTCTTGGCATAACCCATCATTTCTTCTTCGAGCTCGCGGAGACGTTTTGACAACGTTTTTTCGTCCATCGGCAGCGCGTCGGACGCCGACAACTCCGGCGCCACATCTGGACCGCGATAAACCCCGTCAATGATTTCTCGCACCGCCTTCTTTACGCCCTGGGGCACAATGCCGTGCTCACGATTAAAGTCTTCCTGCTTTTGCCGGCGGCGATTGGTTTCGTTTAGCGCTGCCTTCATCGAATCGGTCATTTTGTCGCCGTAGAGGATGGCACGGCCATGCAGATTACGCGCAGCACGACCGATTGTCTGGATCAGCGAGCGAGTCGAACGCAGGAACCCTTCTTTGTCAGCATCGAGAATAGCCACCAGTGAAACTTCCGGAATGTCGAGACCTTCGCGCAGCAAGTTAATGCCGACAAGAACGTCGAATTTGCCTGCTCGGAGATCCCGGATGATCTCCACACGCTCGACCGTGTCGATATCCGAGTGGAGATACCTCACCTTCACGCCTTCTTCTGACAGAAAGTCTGTCAAATCTTCCGCCATTTTCTTGGTGAGCGTCGTCACCAGCACGCGTTCGCCCTGCTTTACAGTTTCAGAAATTTCAGACAAAAGATCGTCCACCTGAGTCGTTGCCGGCCGGACTTCAACCGCCGGATCAACCAGGCCTGTCGGACGCACGACCTGCTCGACCACCTCCCCCTGACTGCGTTCGAGTTCGTATTCCGCCGGCGTTGCCGACACGAAAATCGACTGACGCATTTTGGCCTCGAACTCATCAAACCTCAGCGGCCGGTTGTCGAGCGCCGAGGGCAGTCTGAACCCGTAGCGCACCAGCGTTTCCTTTCGCGCACGGTCACCGCGGTACATGCCGCCGAGCTGTCCCATCATCACGTGGCTTTCATCAAAGAACATCAGCGCATCAGCGGGCAGATAGTCAATGAGGCAGGGCGGCGCGGCACCGGGAGCAAGACCAGTCAGGTGGCGGGAATAGTTTTCGATTCCTTTGCAGAACCCCACCTGATCGAGCATTTCCAGATCGAAATTGGTGCGCTGCTCCAAACGCTGCGCTTCTACGAGGAGATTGTCCTTTAAGAGCTCAGCCTCGCGCACCTTCAGCTCGGCCTTGATCGATGTGATAGCCCTCACGATTTCGTCGCGCGGCGTAACGTAGTGGCTCGCCGGATAGACGACAAAACGCTGCACTTTCTGCACCACTTTGCCCGTGAGCGGATCAAAAAGCGAAACGGTATCCACTTCATCGTCAAAAAGTTCAACCCGTACGGCAGTTTCTGCATGTTCAGCCGGGAAAATGTCAATGGTGTCGCCCCGCACGCGGAAAGTACCGCGATTGAACTCCATATCGCTGCGCTTATATTGAATCTTCACGAGCTGGTTGATCAGCTGGCGCTGTGAGCGACGATCCCCCTGACGCAGGATCATGCGCATAGTCGTATAGCTTTCGGGCGAACCAATGCCGTAAATAGCCGACACGGTTGCCACAATAATCGTATCTCTGCGTTCGAGGATTGACTTCGTTGCCGCCAAACGCATCTGCTCAATATGGTCGTTCACCGCGGCATCTTTTTCAATGAAGAGGTCGCGTGCTGGAACGTAGGCCTCCGGCTGATAGAAGTCGTAGTAGGAAACGAAATACTCCACTGCGTTTTCAGGAAAGAAGTCGCGCATCTCGGAATAGGTCTGCGCGGCCAGCGTCTTATTGGGCGCAAAGATGATGGCCGGTACACCCTCACGAGCAATGATGTTGGCCATCGTGAAGGTTTTGCCCGACCCGGTCACGCCGAGAAGCGTCTGATTCATCAAACCGTTTTCAATGCCTGCGCAGAGCGCATCAATCGCGGCCGGCTGGTCGCCGGCAGGCGGGAATGGAGCATGAAGCACAAAAGGCGAATTGGGGTAGGCGTAAGTCGGCATTGATGCTGCAAAAGGCGGAACAATCTGTTGAAATGCAATTCTACGGTGCACCTTACCGCTGCAGAGAAAATTTCCAACAATTTGATTTTTCTGATTTTACATTTAGTAACATTTGTATTATTTTGAAAATTTGACACTCTAAACGGGCTTCCGTAAAATTTGCAGTCTTGATTCCCCGATAGCTCAGTCGGTAGAGCGACGGACTGTTAATCCGCAGGTCGCTGGTTCGAACCCAGCTCGGGGAGCCAAAAATTTCTAAGGGAGCGTGCATCATGCACTGCTCCCTTTTTTAATTGGTATAGCCCTTTCTCGCCGTCAATCCTCTCGAGTCCTTTGATACGGCTCAGTTCCATTAGGACCAACACGGACTGCGCTCCTCCTAGAATGAATAATCTGCGCTCAGGTTTACCGCGCATCTTCATTATTCAAAGCAACCGGAGGGCCGCATGCGCCACTCACCTCAAGAGATCTTCAATACTGCCGCACGCTGGCTCGAGGCCACAGGGAGCACCCCGTACGAAGCCCGCGTTGTTGCCGACCATTTAACAAACGCCAACCTTCGCGGTCATGACAGCCACGGCGTGGGCATGATCGCCATGTATGCCCTCTATCAGAAAGACGGCCGTCTGAAATCCAATACGCCGGCTCGTCTCGTCAAGGATGCCGGATCCATTCTGCAGTTTTCCGGTGACCGCGGATACGGTCAGCGCGTCGGCTTCGAAGCCACAAATGCAGCCATCGAACGCGCCAAGCAAAACGGCATCTGCATGTACACCATTGCCAACACCTGTCACCTTGGGCGCATCGGCACCTATGGCGAACAGTGCGCTGATGCCGGCATGGTGAGTCTGCACTTTGTGAACGTCAATCAGTTTGATCCGCTTGTAGCGCCTTACGGCGGCGCGGATGCTCGATTCGGCACGAACCCCTTCTGCTGTGCCATTCCGGCAGCCAACAACCACGGTCGATTCATCCTCGACTTTGCAACCTCCATCGTGGCCATGGGCAAAACCCGCGTAGCCTTCCTCGCTGGAAAGCACTTTGATGAACCGGTGATCATTGATCGCAACGGCAACGAAACGGCGGACCCTGCCCCCATGTGGCGTGAACCGCGCGCCGCGCTGATGCCGATGGGCCGCTATAAGGGCGCCGGACTCTGCTTTGCCTGCGAACTCCTTGCCGGCCTGCTCTCCAAGGGCGGCACGATTGCTGACAAGCACCCGCGCGATGGTGCGATCGTCAACAACATGACCTCTTTCGTAATTGACCCGGCTGCGCTTTGCGATCTCGCCTGGATGAAGGAAGAGATGGACGCCATGATCGACTATGTCAAGGCCTCTCCGCAGCCCAATCCCGAAAACCCTGTTCTGATGCCGGGCGAAATCGAACGCATCCGCACAGCGGACCGTGAAGCCCACGGAGTGGAAATTTCCGACGGAGAATGGGCTGCCATCATCAAAACCTGCCGCGATGCAGGCGTGCCTGAGTCTGAACTTCAAGCTTAAGAGACTGCTCCCCTGCGAGCCCGACGCATGCATCAAGTCTGCGCCGGGCTTTTTTATCGGCTTCAGAGCGCGAAAACCCCCGCAGACCGAAATCTGCAGGGGTTCGTATAGGGAGCCTGGCGATGACCTACTTTCACTGGAAATACAACCAAC
>ENA-ORTP01002337-ORTP01002337.1-human-gut-metagenome-genome-assembly--contig:-NODE-2337-length-16156-cov-2.811999_pt1 | contig 16156 bp, 16 predicted proteins | sample MGYA00241913_ERZ509190 | MGnify/ENA primary metagenome ERZ509190 (study PRJEB26280, sample SAMEA2338839) | human gut metagenome | biome: human gut; feature: human-associated habitat; material: faeces...
TTCGCTGATCGTAAAGGCCAACGGACAAAATTACAAGGTTTCGATGTATGATTGCCTGACGATAGACGCCGGGGCGGCGGCAAAGGAAGCCATGTCTTATGCCCGCGGCAGTTTTCTGACAAGAGGATTCGCTTTGCTTAAAGCCGAACTTTTTCAACATAAGATTACGTGGAATCCACAGATTAAAGAAGAAGCTCTGCTGGTGCAGTGTATTGACCGGTCCGGACTGTCGGCCATTAATACAACCGTGCAGACCACCTACGAGGTCACGAAGGATTCGCTGATTTTCACCAAGGGAAAAACCGGAGTTTCCGTAGACCAGAAGGGACTTGTCAAGGCTATTCGACAGGCAGTACGGGATGCAGATTATGAAACGGTAATCGAAAGTCCCATGCTGAAGGGAAAAGTGGAGCCGACAGATGTCCAGGCGGTATATGATCAGATTCATACAAAGAAAAGAAATGCCACGCTGGATCCGAAAAAGGATTATCAGATCGTGAAATCCGTAAGAGGGATCAGTTTTGATGTGGACAGCGCCCGGACTGCTTTTGACGCGGCGGCGGAAGGCGAGCAGGTTGTTGTTCCTCTTAAAGTAAAAAAACCGAAAATCAGCACCAAAAATTTAAAGAAACATTTATTCAAAGATGTGCTGGGAAGCTGTACGACCAACGTCAGCGGGTCGTATGCCAGAATATCCAATGTGGCGCTGGCGGCCAAAACTTTAAACGGAAAGATTCTTCTTCCGGGAGAAACTTTTTCTTACAATGACGCTCTGGGACAGCGAACGACAGCCAGGGGATATAAAAGCGCACCGGCTTATTCCAACGGGCAGTCGGTGCAGGAGCTGGGCGGCGGTATCTGTCAGGTGTCTTCCACACTGTACAAAGCCACGTTGCTTTCGAATCTGGAAATTGTGGAACATCATAATCATTCCTACGTTTCGGCATATATTGGGATCGGCATGGATGCCACCGTATCCTGGGGAGGACCAGACTATCAGTTTAAAAACGATACGGATTACCCGATTAAACTGTCTGCCGTTTATTCCGGTGGTCAGCTTACCTGTAAGATTTACGGGGCGAAGCTGAACGATCATAAGGTGGAAATGGTGGCGGATACCTTAAAGGTAAATGGAAGGGGAACGGTTTATCAGGACGATCCTTCTCTGGAACAGGGAAAAACAGAGGTGGTCTCCTCCGGCCACGATGGCTATGTGGTACAGACGTATCGAAAAATTTACGATGGAGACGGGAAACTGCTTTCTTCCAAAAAAGAGGCATATTGCGTATATCGGAAACAGGATACCGTAATCCGAAGAGGAACAAAAGCGCCGGCAGCTGTGGAACCGGCGCCGGAAGAAGAGACTACGGCCATAGAAGATATTGAGTAATTTTTTCGGGTATTTCTCTGGAAATACCCGTTTTATTTTGCTTTTTCTGCAAAAAATTATCGCAAACCTTCGTTGAAAAAAAACATCCGAAGGTTTACAATGATAAAAGGATATATTACATTGGTTGATTTACACTATTTTACTATTAAAGAAAATTTACCCTGAATTTTACAGGGGAATTGCGTTTAACACGGAGGTTCAAGAATGTTAACCAAGATGATTGAAACATTGAAAAAGAATCCTCGCACGATTGTCTTTACAGAAGGAACGGATAACCGAATTCTGGATGCGGCTGCCAAATTGACGGCGGAAGGTATTTTGGGCGTTATCCTTCTGGGCGGAGACGAAGAAGTGAAAGCAGCGGCAAAAGCCGGTCAGTATAATATTGATAAATGCACCGTCATTGATCCGCTGACTTATCCAGAAATGGATGCTATGGCTGCGGAGATGGCCAAACTTCGTAAAGGCAAGATGACGGAGGAACAGTGTCGGGAAGCTCTGGCAAAGAGCAATTATTTTGGTACCATGCTGGTAAAAATGGGTAAGGCAGACTGTCTTCTGGGCGGAGCAACCTACTCAACAGCAGATACCGTTCGTCCTGCGCTGCAGCTCATCAAGACCAAACCGGGCAATAAGATCGTAAGTTCCTGTTTCATTCTTGTTCGTGGCGATGAAAAGATTGCCATGGGCGACTGTGCGATCAACATTGATCCGACAGAAGACGATCTGGTAGAGATCGCCGTTGAATCCGCCAATACGGCAAAGATTTTCGGTATCGATCCTAAGGTAGCGATGCTGTCTTATTCTACACTGGGTTCAGGGAAAGGTCCTTCCGTAACGAAGGTAGCCAATGCAACGAAGAAGATCAAAGAAGTTGCACCGGATCTTGCTGTGGAGGGAGAGATTCAGTTCGACGCTTCCGTAGCGCCGGAAGTGGCTGAGATTAAATGTCCGGGATCCCCGGTGGCCGGGCAGGCCAACACCTTTATTTTCCCTGATATTAATGCGGGAAATATCGGATACAAGATTGCTTCCCGCCTCGGCGGATATACGGCAGTGGGACCGGTTTTACAGGGACTGAATGCACCGATCAACGATCTGAGCCGTGGATGTACTGCGGAAGAAGTGTACAGTATGTCCATTGTGACCGCGGCTTTAAGCGTTCCGCAGGAAGAAGCAGACGTAGATATGGTTGAACTGGAAACCATCGTCCGTACGGTAGTGGAGACATTTATCGCTGCACAGAAATTAAAAAAATAGTCGGTTAAGCATTAACCGGAAAAGGAAATGACCGTAATTCGCAGTCTGTCTTTACTGGAGAAAGAAACGAATGCGGGGATGATTTTGAGGGCTGTCTGTCCATTTCTCATAGCGGAGAGTATACTGCTGCAGAAGTGGAAGACAGCTCTTTTTTTGCGGAAATATTGTGGGAGGAGTCTGTGCAGGAAGAACGGATAAACACAGCGGCGCTTTTTCTGGTAAAACAGCTTTTCTGCTGTTATAATGAGAGTATAGTATACCCAAAGAACTGCAGCGGGAGGATAACAATGAAAGATTTTAAGATAGAATATAAAGAAAAACTGCGTACACCAGAAGAAGCTGTGCGTATCGTAAAGAGCGGCGACTGGGTAGATTATACCAGCTCCCTTGGTATGCCGGTGCTTCTGGACCAGGCGCTGGCCAGGAGAAGAGATCAGTTATATGATGTGAAAATCCGAGGAAATCTGATCAACGGGCCAATCGCCGTGGCAGAATGTGATGAGAGTCAGGAACATTTTACCTATCACACCTGGCATTGTTCCGCTTATGAACGTAAGTTATGCGACCGGGGACTTTGCTATTATATTCCCATGGTTTTCCATAATAACGCAGCCTATTATAAATATTTTCTCAACGTCAATGTGGTGATGGTCAGTGTTTCGCCCATGGATAAACACGGGTACTTTAATTACTCCGTCAACACCGGGGTGGCGGCGCCGATTGTACAGAATGCCGACGTAGTCATTGTGGAAGTCAATGAACATATGCCGAAGATCCATGGAGGCTATGATGAATGCATCCATGTGTCGGAAGTGGACTATATTGTGGAAGGAAAACATGAGCCTTTTGCCACGACACCGTCGCCAAAGCCGACAGAAATTGACCGGAAGATTGCAGAGAACCTCATGCCCTATATCTGTGATGGGGCGACGCTGCAGCTTGGCGTAGGCAGTATGCCGAATGCGCTGGGACAGATTATTGCCGAATCGGATCTGCGGGATCTGGGCATGCATACAGAATTATGTACAGACGCATTTTTACATTTGTATGGGGCGGGAAAACTGACCAATAAACGGAAAACCATCGATAAGGGAAAAGGAGTTTTCGGCGTAGCCATCGGTTCACCGGAACTTTATGAATGGCTGGATGATAATCACGGTGTGGCAGCCTACCCGCTGGAGTATGTGAACCGCCCGGATGTCATTGCACAGATTGACAACATGGTGTCCATCAACAGTTGCGTGGCGGTAGATATTTATGGACAGGTTTCTTCGGAAAGTTCAGGAGCACGGCAGATCAGCGGAACAGGAGGACAACTGGATTTTCTCATTGGCGCTTCTTCTTCCAAAGGCGGCAAGGCATTTATTTGTATGAGTTCCACCTATAAAGACAAAACGGGAAAGATGCATTCCAGAGTGCTGCCACAGTTTTCGGGGGACATCATCACTTCGCCAAGAAGTCAGGTTTATTTCCTGGCCACAGAATTTGGCGTAATCAATATGGAGGGGCTGTCCACCTGGGAAAGGGCAGAAAAACTGATTTCCATCGCGCATCCGGATTTTCGGGATATGCTGATCAAGGAAGCGGAAAAAAGAAAAATATGGAGAAAATCCAATCGAAAATGAGAAAAAACCATATTGAAATTATTGAATATTGCAGAATAAAAGATAAAAACGGATACAGTACGTCATGTATCCGTTTTTTCTTTTACAGGAAATTACTTTCTGTGAAAGAAAAAATGTTTTGCAGGAACTTTCCAGCGGAGAATTCTTTCGTGTCAGGAAACAATGTCAAAATTAAAGTTCAAATTGCAATAACTCAAAAGGAAAACAAAGGATGGCTATGATATAATTTAATAAAGAAAGTACTTCCCTGACTGAAAGATTTATTGTTTTGAATGTGATCTTTTGAAAATGAGATGGAGGTTAATCAATAGTGGGAGGGATGCGTTATGAATATTGGTATTTTGGAATATGATAAAGAAATAGCGTATCAGTTAACAGAAATTATTAACGAAAATTGCCCCCATATTCAAGTCAAAGTTTGGGAGCGCGCCAGCGATTTAAAAGAAGACATCAGCGATGGCGGGATGTATAAGATCTTATTTCTCAGCATGGAGGAAAAACCGGAAGAGATCATCGAGTATGCCCGAAGGTTACAGGGATTGCACTCTGATATAAAGATAATTTATACAACGGAACTGACGCCTTATCTCTTTGAGGTATTTCGTTCCAGCCCAACCTATGTGCTGTCCAGGCCTCTGCAGATTGTCCATGTAAAAAATGCTCTGGAAAAAGCCCTGTATGAACTCAGCCGTTCTAAGGAAAAGAATTTTACGATTATCAATAAGCAGGGGATTTATACTATACCCTATACGAAAATATACTATGTGGAGAGTGATAAGAGAAAGTTAAATATTTATGGAAAAGAAGGTCTGGTGAAGACGATCAATCTAAAAATATCTGATTTCCTCAAATATGAACACGGCGTATATTTTTTGCAATGTCATAAAAGTTATGCGGTAAACCTGATGCATATATCTCAGCTTGAAAAATATGAGATTGTACTGGAAAACGGAATGAAACTTCCAATCAGTCAGTCGAGGTATACCGATACCAAATCGCAATATGTTAATTATCTGGAGAATGAATAAAAAAGACTGTCGCAGGCGGCAGTCTTTTTTTGCGGTGCGCCTTGCGGCGCATGTTTCCGGCGGGAAATCAATCGGTATAAAAATTGGCCCAGTCCCGAATCATTTCATCAATATTTTCATAAAGTTTAGCCATCTGGTGTTCATCAGGATCATCAACAAAAACACCGCCGGTACAAAGTGTGCGTTGTCCGGTCTGTCGGGCGATGTTTTCCGCAACATAAGAACAAAAGAGAGCGTCAGCCTGTTCATGGCTTTTGATCACCTCGGTCTTACATTCTGTCGGATCGGTATCCGGAATCGGTGTGGAAAAAGCAGTGCAGCCGATGGCCGGCTGATTGCCGCCGGTCAGTAAAATATGAATATCCTTTCCTACGGGCGTAATGTCCATCTGTATGTTCGTAAATAACAGTACTCTGTGAAATTTCATCTTTTTTCTCCTGAATAAACAAAACATGGTTACCAGGCGATGCAAAAACCGCACAGGTATACCGTTAAAATGTACATCCAGATTATAACACAGGAAAAATAAAGATGCCAGAAGAAAAGCTTCGTCCTATTTATCCCATAATCTTGTGTTATACTCCTCTTACCGATTACCCTGTTGATCCTGAGATTCCGTTCAGATGGGGAGGAGACAGGAGGAAAAGAGAGAACATGAAAAAAAGAAGAAAATGGCGATGGTGTTTTTATCTGTTGTTGGGTCTCGCTGCCTGTGCGGGCATGGTGGAAAAGACAACAGCCATAGAAGTGCAGGCAAAAGTAAAAGTGTTAAAAAAAGATCGGACACCGGTGGAACCGGCAAACAGCGATTTGAAGATTGTCCATCCGGTAACGAAACTGGCTTCCCGGAGGTGGATCCAGTCATTTACCATGGATTCCCAATATTATTATTATATCCAGATGACCAGACCCAGCCACGGGGATCTGCGGATAACCAGAATCAAATATAGAGGCCTGGGAAAATACAGCAAAGCGAAAATGGATTTAAAAGGATTTGGCCATGCGACCAATCTGGACTGCTCCGTTTATAATGGGAAAACCTATCTCTGGACAGGCAGTAATGCGGCAAGGGGTTCGGATGTTTCCCGGGCTGTCAGCTGTTTCCCTTTTCGCAAAAACAGCATATTGCGGAAAAAGGGCCCGGTTTATTATCGCATCCCTCTGGGCAGAAACGGAAAATATGTAACCAATGTGTATCCGGCAGTTAACGCAGACAGCACCGAACTGGGTGTACGTTTTACCTATAAAAATAAACAATATTATCAGATTTATCGTCTGACCAACGGAACACAGATCGATGTCGGCAATCCGTTGCAGCAGGTCATCGTGCCGATGACCAGCGGAGATTTTCAGGGGTTTGATCTGGATAATCATACGATCTGTACTATTGAAGGAAGCCCGAGGAAATCATTTTTACGGGGATATGACCGGCGCAGGGTGTATCAGCCAACCATTATCCGTAAATGGAATTATGCCACGGGACAGATGAGCAGCCGGGTGATCCGCGGGGCGAAAAGACTGTCTTTCCGGGAGCCGGAAGGGGTAAAACTGTTTAGAAACGGGAAAATGCAGATTATGTATGTATCCCATCAGCTGACCAACCAGTCCTGTAATATTTACGAAGTGAAATAATATTTCTAAAAGAAAACAGAAGAAAAAAGACCAGTCGGGAACATCTGCATATGGTGCAACGTCGTCATCATATTTGCGCCTGGATTGGTCTTTTTTCTTTGGGAAACCGGAAGTACAGGAAACCAGAAGCAGTCCCTGCCGCAGTTTCGCAGGTTACAGGTAAGCCCGCAGATCGAAGGAAAGGTCTTCTTCCAGATGAACGACCTTTCTGACCAGCTCTTTGGCTTTGTCACTGGCACACTGGTATTCGTTCAGGTATTTGTTCAGGGTGCGTACGCCCATATCGCAGCCGGTGGCGATCAGATTGGCGATGGTATCGTCACCCGGATCAACGGACATTTTCAGATTGGTTTTTACCCAGGACATTCCTTTGGCCATGATGCTGAGATCTTCATCGTCCGCATGGTTTTGTAATAAAAGCGCATGGGTTTCATCCCCCAGCCGTTCATGTGCCTGGCGGCAGGTGGTCAGTTTATCCTTCAGTTCCTGATTTCTGACATTGGGAAGGACTTCCTTTAAGGCGTCCACCGCCATTTTGATTCCGGTATTGCATTCCTTTAATAATTGACAGGTATCGTTTTGATGCATAATTCCGCCTCCTCATGATGGTTGAATGTAAATTTTTATGACCATAGTATTTGTACAAAACCACAAAATATTACAGGAGATTTTTTGAAAAAAATTTTTTTGTGGAAAAGAGAGCAGGAAATGTACAGTCAGGGAATGGGAAAAGGATTTGGTAATTACCGTGGAAAATGTTATAATAGCTTTTAGAATGGGTAATGAGACGAAAAAAGGAATCCGTATCGTTTCTTACTGTTGTTAAGAGATTTGGGAGGTGCACTATGCCAAAATGGGTAGACCTGAATGCGGTCGATGAGGATGAACTTCTTTTGAAAAAAAATCGAATCAGTAAAAGCTTATTGCTGGAGGAAATGCCGGCGGCTTCTTCCGCTTTGGAGGATGATTTTCTGGATACAATGGAACCGGCGAAAAAAAGTATGACAATCTTCTTTCTGATCGATGTTTCCGGAAGTATGAAGGGAACGAAAATTGGTTCTTTAAACGGCACGATGGAGGAATTGCTGCCATCGCTGATCGGTGTGGGTGAAGCGTCCACAGATGTGAAGATCGCCGTGATGAAATTTTCCACAGACGTGGAATGGGTAACGCCGGAACCGGTGAGAATCGAAGAATACCAGTACTGGAATCGTCTGGAAGCAGACGGACTGACGTTTATGGGCGACGCTTTTATGGAATTGTCCCGCAAGTTGTCCCGAAGCAGTTTTTTAAACTCGCCATCCATTTCCTTTGCGCCGGTCATTTTTCTTTTGTCCGACGGTTCACCGAACGATGACTGGAAAAAAGGACTGGATACCTTAAAGCAAAACCGCTGGTTTCAGCACGGACTGAAGATTGCTCTGGGGATTGGTTCCAAGGTCAATATGGATGTGCTGCGCGCTTTTACTGGCAATGATGAACTGGCGGTACAGGCAAAAACGGCAGATCAGCTGCGGGAACTGATTAAACTGCTGGCAGTGACTTCTTCGCAGATCGGCAGCCGGAGTCTGGCGCTGGTGGATGGAGCCGGAAAACAGCCGGGAGAAGAAATTGTTGCCATGGCGAAACAACAGGTGCTGGTGGAAGAAATCCGCAGCGGAACCAAAGATATTCTCGGGGAAGCGGTGGATCTGGAAGCCGTAAATTTTGACGAGGGATGGTAGAAAAAGTACGATGAGAGAATTGAAAATAGGAGAGCGTATTCCGATGGAAGCCGGTGGAGAAGCCGTGGTTTCCAGAGAACTGGGACGAGGCGGACAGGGTATCGTTTATCTGGTTCGGTATAATGGCCGGGAATACGCCTTAAAATGGTATTTTATCAGTCGGATCAAAAATCCGGAAGCATTCCGGAATAATTTGCGAAAGAATATAGAAGACGGGGCGCCGGAAGGTGGAAAACAGTTTATCTGGCCTTTGTTTTTAACCAAACAGAAAGCCAACGGCGCTTTTGGCTATTTAATGCGTCTGGCTCCGTCGGGGTATGCGTCCTTTACGGATATTTATAATGGTTATCTCTGGGAAAAGCCTGTGGCCAAAGGCCGTCCGGCAAGAAAACGAAAAGTAAAATTTGCGTCGCTGGATGTGATGTTGACGGCGGCCATCAATATTGTAAAAGCCTTTCGTGCTTTACATTTGTCCGGCAAAAGTTATCAGGACTTAAACGACGGCGGCTTTTTTATTGACACCCGAACAGGAGATGTGCTGGTGTGCGACTGCGATAATGTTGCGGCAGATGGAGATAACTTCGGGATTGGCGGCATGCCGGGATTTATGGCGCCGGAGGTTGTCCGGGGGATAGCGAAACCCGGCGTTTTGACCGACCGGTATTCACTGGCTGTGGTTTTATTTAAACTTTTCTTCCGGGGAGATCCTCTGGAAGGCAGCAAGGTTTTGCAGTGTGTAGTCATGACAGAGGAAAATGACCTGATCCATTATGGAAGAAATCCGGTTTTCGTCTATGATCCCAATGACGCCTCCAATCGGCCGGTGAAAGGGGTACATGACAATGTCATTAAACTTTGGCAGATTTATCCGGATTTCATCCGACAGGCGTTCACCCTTTCTTTTACTTATGGCATTCAGGAGCCAAACGCCCGTATTATCGAGAAAAACTGGATACAGATGTTGATTCAGCTGAAATTGGATATTGTTCACTGCAGTTGTGGAAAAACGGCCTTTACTTCTGCTTTTGCGAAAGAAGGAGAACATACGTTGTCCTGTCCGCATTGTGGAAGCGTCATCTATACCATGGCGGTGAAGGACTATGAAATTCCTTTGCATCTGGGAGCAAAATTCTATCGGTGTCTGACCGAGAAAAATAATGATGATTTTGAGACGGTCACCGGGGAGGTCATCGAAAATCGGCTGAAGAAAGGTCTGTTTGGCATTAAAAACCTGTCCGGGCAGACGTGGAAAGCGGTATTTCCTGATCAGTCTGTTCGTGAAGTGGGACCGGGAAAAGGCGTGCCGATCTGGAAAGGCCTGGAAATTGATTTTGGTGATCAGATCACTTCCCGGATTTTATGGTAGAAATACAACCTTAGCGTAAATGACGAAAGAAAGATTACGCATATGGGATAATCCGGAAATGGTACAGGATAGAGGAAAATGAAGAGAAGGCGATGGCATGAGTGATAAAATAGAAAAAGGGTTGTTCTCTCTCCGGGAGATTTGCGAGGAAACGAGATGGACAGAGGATGACCGCACAAAAAGACCGGTAAAAAAGACAGCATATTTTTCTTCCATGAAGGCGATGCTTCATGGCGCATTCCGCTTTGTGGAGTTTTTTGAGAAAAAACATCAGGAAGGACAGGTCTATGAAGGCAGTGCAATAAAGCCTTTTCGGTTTTCTCCGGAAACAGGAGAACTTTTTATACAGGAGACCGAAAACCGATTGGAAATTTCAGAATTTCTGGCGCCGGAACTGGTAACCTTTCTTCATGCGCATGATGCACAGCAGGAAAAAGATCTTTCGGTGCCATATACGATAGAAACCGATCGTTACTTTATGGCAGTATTTCTCTTTGAATATTTCTTTCATACCGGATCGCCTTTTGAAGGAAAAAAAATGGTCAATCGGTGTTTTCTCTCTCCCATGGAGCAGGAGATGTTCAGGGTAGAGCAGGGACAGTTCTGTATGGACATTGGAGAAAATGAAAATACACCGGTGAAAGGCATTCAGGACAAGCTGCTGCATTACTGGAACGTGTATCCGGAAAGTTTGAGGAAAATGTTTCAGCGGGCTTTTCTGGATGGCGGCAGTTTGTGTGAACTGCGCCCGACAGCGGTGGACTGGAAACAGACCATCGTCCATATGGCGATGGAATATAAGGAATGTCGCTGCGGGTTTCAGGGATTTTCCTTTCAGCTTGTTCCGGGGGAGAAGGGGACGTTCTCCTGTCCGAAATGTGGAAAAGTATATTATGCCCTGACCAATGGCGTGGATAGAATCCTTCTGGCAGAGGGAGAAAAATTATATGCCTGCCAGACTGGCACGGAACCGTTTAATAAAGATAAGGTGACGGCGCTGGTGGTGGAAAACCGGCACAAAAAGGGGCTGTATGGTATTAAAAATATAAGTACAGACATATGGAAAGGCATTTTCCCCGGAGGGCTGGTCAGAGAAATCGGCGAGGGGCAGGGCATCCCGATCTGGAATGGGATGAAGGTACGTTTTGCTTCCGGAGAAGAATGGAGTCTCCGGCTGGCGCAACAGATAGATGAAAAGGAGGCAGATGAGAATGAGCAGTAGATACAGAGAACAGAGTGTGAATACCATAGATCCTCTGGAAACGATGCCGCCGGCAAAAAAGAGCATGGTTATCTTTTTTCTGGTGGATACGTCCAGAAGCATGGAGGGAAGCAAGCTGGAGTCTTTAAATAAAGTGATGGGTGACATTCTTCCGGAACTGATCGGTGTGGGAGAGGCGGGAACAGACGTCAAAGTCGCCGTGTTATCGTTTTCTTCCGGTTGCGAATGGATCACGCCGGAGCCGGTGTTGATCGAGGAATATCAGCGCTGGGAAAATCTCCGGGCAGAAGGGGTGACCGATCTGGGAGAGGCCTGTGAGGAACTGAGCATGAAGCTTTCCAGAAATTCTTTTCTTCGCTCTCCTTCTTTATCCTACGCGCCGGTGATTTTCCTGATGACCGACGGTTATCCAACGGATAATTATAAAAAAGGTTTCGCACTGTTAAAGAAGAACCGCTGGTTCCAGTATGGATTGAAAATTGCTCTGGCCATTGGCTCCAATGTGGATATGGAGGTTCTCCATGAATTTACGGACGATGAGGAACTGGTGCTGCAGGCCTGCGGCGCAGATATGCTGCGTAAACTGGTGAGAGAAATCGCCGTGACGTCCTCCAAAATCGGAAGCACCAGCATGACGCTGACGGACGCCCATGGGGAGAGAACCATGGAAGACGTGGCGGGAGCAAAGAAAGAACAGATGATTGAAGCCATTCAGGAAATCAAACAGGATGTCATGGGTGTGGATGATCTTACGGATCTGGAAGACATGGACATCGAATTTGACGAGGGCTGGTAGAATGTTTCAGGGAATACATTCCACGGTAATCGGAGACAGTCATATCAAAAAAGGAATCGTATGTCAGGATAGTTCCGGTGTTTACGTCAGCGATCATTTTGCCATTGCCGTGGTGGCCGACGGGCATGGAAGCGCCAAACATTTCCGCAGCGATGTTGGATCCCGGATCGCCGTAAAAATTACTCTGGGGCTGTTGAAAAATTATATGAAACAACCGGATTTTGTCGAGCAGTTCCGTGAGCATCCCACCTTTATTCTTCGCCAGATGGAAAAGCAGATTCTCATGAAATGGAGAGAGGCTGTGGAAGAATATCACCGAGAGAATCCTCTCACGGAGGAAGAACAGGAAAAACAGGCGCAGATGGGAGGAAATCTTCGCACGGCAACGATTTACGGCAGCACGGTGCTGGCTGGTGTGCTGGCAGAAGAGTTTGCGTACGGGCTGGTGCTGGGCGATGGCGGACTGGTGGTTCTTGACGAAGGCGGCCGTCTCTTTATTCCGGTGGAGGATAAAAACTCTCATGCCAATTATACGTCGTCCTTATGCAACAGCAACGCGGTGCATTTTTTTGAACACTGGTATACGGAGACAGCGCCGGGAGCGCTGTTTGTGTCCACAGACGGGCTGTTTAAATCTTTTGCCAGTGAGGAGGATTTTCTTAAATACCATGGATTGCTTGCCCAGATGATGGCGGACAGGGAACGGACAGAAAAGAGTCTGGAAAGAAATTTTGAAAAAAGAACCAGAGAGGGAAGTGGAGATGACATATCCATTGCCTTTGTGTACGATGCCCGGTGGCAGAATAAAGCAAGGGAAAGCAACGAACAAAAAGATCGTCGGCAGGAATCTCAGGAGCGGAAAGGAGATTAAGATGAAAAAAGAAGCAAGTGTCATATTGGCAAAATGCATGCAGGAAAATAAAATCTACGGAATGCGTATAGAGAAAAGAGAGAATGACTGGGTGCGTACCTGGGCATTCAGGATTAAAGAAGAGATGGCGGAAAAAGAGGGCTTTGACAAAAGTAATTTTACCGGAAGTTTTTATACCGACGAAGAATATCCGGGATGCCCGTACTGTGGAACAAAAAAATGTTTTGTCTGCGGAAACTGTGGCAAGGTGACCTGTTATGACGGCGCGGAAAAAGTCGTTTGCGGATGGTGCGGCGCCAATGGGACGGCGGCCAGTGACGATGAAAAAATGGATGTGTCCGGCGGCGGATTTTAAAATGAAAAACAGAACAAATATTGAAAGCACTTTCTCCACGAAGAAGGTGCTTTTCACAAATCAGGCGTTGTGGGCATTAATTCTTCCTCTTTTTTTTGAACAGTTACTGACGGTGCTGGTCGGTATGGCGGATTCCGTTATGGTTGCGCAGGTTGGGGAAGCGGCGGTATCGGCGGTATCTCTGGTGGATTCCGTGATGATCCTTCTGATTAATATTTTTAATGCCGTGGCTACAGGAGGAGCTGTTGTGGCCGGGCAGTATCTGGGAAGTGGAGATGAAGAAAAAGCCAATCGGGCAGGAAAACAGATGATGCAGTTTATGACCATCATGGCGGTGGCCTTAATGGTTTTGCTGTACGCAGGGAAAAATTTCCTGCTGCAGGTGGTTTTTGGTTCGATAGAGGCGGATGTGATGTATAATTGTGATGTGTATTTGCTGATCGTTGCGGCCGCCATACCATTTATTGCTATATACAGCGGTGGCGCGGCCTTATATCGTTCCGTTGGAAATTCCAAAATTTCCATGTGCATTTCCATCATTATGAATATCATTAATGTGTCGGGAAACGCTATTTTCATTTTTGGACTTCACCGGGGTGTGGAAGGGGTAGCGATTCCAACGTTGCTCTCCAGAGTGGCAGCGGCGATTTTGATGGTTCTGTGGCTGTATAAACCGAAGTTCAGCCTGAATATCCGGGGAATGCGCTGGTTTCATTTTGAGAAAGATCTGATTCGTAAAATCCTTTACATAGGCGTGCCGAATGGTGTGGAGAACAGCATGTTCCAGCTGGGCAAGATTTTGTTGTTAAGTTTGATTGCCACGTTTGGAACCAACGCGATAGCGGCGAATGCAGTATCCAATTCGCTGGCTTATTTCGAATGTCTGCCGGGAATGACGCTGGGGCTGGTCACAGTGACGGTAATCAGCCGATGTGTAGGAGCGGGAGATTATCCTCAGGCGCAATATTTTGCCAGACGTTTAATGAAATACACCTATATCAGTATGTGGGTGACCAGCGTCATCATGATGCTTCTTCTTCCGGTTATGGTAGACCTCTATAATCTTTCCGCCATCACCAGTCGGTATACGGAAGAAATCATGGTTTTTCACAGTGTGATGGCGATGATCATCTGGCCGGCGGCCTTTACTTTACCCAATGTCTTTCGGGCGGCCAATGATGTGCGCTTTACCATGATTGTCGGTGTGATCTCCATGTGGGTATTCAGGATTGTCTGCGCTTTTATTTTTGGAAAATATATGGGCATGGGAGTCTTTGGCGCATGGGCAGCCATGGTGTTGGACTGGATTGTGCGGGCTGTTTTCTTTCTGGGTCATTATCGAAGGGGAAAATGGAAGGGACGAACCCTCCTCTGACCGGAGAATACTTGGAATTGTTTTTTGGTTGATGATTTGTTATAATCTAGCGTAGAAATAGGATTACACCATAACAGGAGAACAAAATATGAAAGATTCAATGAAAGACCTCATTTTGCAGGCTTCTGCCAAAATGACAGAAAGCTGCCATTCCATGGATTTTATCGTATCCAAAGGACGGAGACAGCTGCCGGACAGAGCCAGCATTATCGGAATATTAAAGGATTTGCGTCGTATTATGTTTCCCGGATTTTTTGGGGATGAAAATATTACGCTGATTTCTCCCGATTATTTTATCGGCGACCGCCTTACCCATGTGTATACCGCTTTGCAAAAGCAGGTGTTTACCTCTCTCTATTACAGAGATTATGAAAAAGAAAAGCGGGAAGAAATTGAGGAGAAGGCAGAAGAAATCTGCGCGCAGTTTCTGCGCAGGCTGCCGGATATTCAGCAGTTGTTAATGAAAGATGTGCAGGCGGGGTTCGATGGCGATCCGGCGGCAAAAAGTCGGGAAGAGGTTGTTTTTTCCTATCCGGGCTTGTTTGCGGTTTTTGTATACCGTATTGCCCATGAGTTTTATGTGCAGGACGTGCCATTTTTACCGCGAATCATGACAGAGTATGCCCACAGCCGTACGGGAATTGATATTAACCCGGGAGCGACCATTGGCGAATATTTCTTTATCGACCATGGTACGGGCGTGGTAATCGGCGAGACCACAGAAATCGGCGATTATGTGAAATTATATCAGGGAGTAACTCTTGGTGCGTTGTCCACCAGAAGTGGCCAGAAACTTTCTGGCAAGAAGAGACATCCGACCATTGAAAATCATGTAACGGTATATTCCGGCGCTTCTATTCTTGGAGGAGAAACGATAATTGGCGAGGGAGTTATTGTTTCCGGTGGAGCGTTTGTGACAAAATCTGTTCCGGCATATACGAAAGTCATTGTAAAAAATCCTGAATTGCAGATTAAAGATTCCAATGTGAAAGTGGAATTGCAGGGAACGGAAAATAAGGAAGGTCTTTGGGAGATTTAGAACCGTTTATGTGCAAAGGAGTATGTGAGTATGAATAAAAAATACGTTGTCCAGGCCAGAGTATTTAAAGCCATGTCCGATGAGAATCGTCTCAAGATTCTCGAACTGTTGCGGGAAAGAGAATATAACGCCAGCGAGCTGCTTGAAGAGATGGATTTCGGGCAGTCCACCCTTTCTCATCATATGCGTATCCTGTTGAGTGCAGGAATTATCCGCGCCAGAAAAAACGGAAAGTGGACTTATTACACTTTGCACAAAAAGACCTATGAAGAAATGATCGAATGGATGAGGCATTATCTGTAAACGCAGGGGAGGAGAATCTCTCTCCCTGGTTTGCCGGAGAAAATAATAAATATGCAAAAATCCATGAAAATATGTAGAAAATAGCGGTAATCGTATTGACAAAAAGTAAACGATTGTAGTAAAATAACAGCGTTGTAATTATTATTACCAATGCCCAGATAGCTCAGTTG
>ENA-ORTP01002348-ORTP01002348.1-human-gut-metagenome-genome-assembly--contig:-NODE-2348-length-16075-cov-17.648002_pt1 | contig 16075 bp, 20 predicted proteins | sample MGYA00241913_ERZ509190 | MGnify/ENA primary metagenome ERZ509190 (study PRJEB26280, sample SAMEA2338839) | human gut metagenome | biome: human gut; feature: human-associated habitat; material: faeces...
GACCGCCGCAACATGGTAGATGTAAAAAGTATCGCTATCTAACCCCAGCAAAATTGCGGCCCGTATAGCCGTCATCCACATAATACTCATACTGGAACATCCCATGCTTTTCAGCAAAGTCCCGAAGCATGATTTTCTGGTTGCTGATGCTCATGCTCTCATTGTCGCCGCCGTCATCCAGAGAGATACGGCAGTAGAGAGCGGTGATTTTCTCATAGACTTGTTTTTTCCTGCTCATAGCGTTCTCCTTCTATGAACAGGGACACGATACCATTATCATACCATGCCCCTGTCCCTGAATCAACCGTTTTTACGCAGCGTTCTCCGCCATCTCACGCTGTTCCAGCCATTCCTCGAAGTGTTCGCAGGTCTGGCGCTCGATCAGTTGCTCAAAGGCTTCCCGCATGGATTTCTCCCCGGAGAACTCCCGCACCACCATAAAACGGACTTTATTTTTCTGCTGCTTGCTTTTTTCCATAGGCTACCTCCATAGAGTGGCAGGCCAGACAATAGCACACCGGCAACGAAGTCCGGCAACGAACCTCCAAAAACCTGTAAACTACCGTCTGGCCTGCAAATCTTACTTTCTAAATTTTCTTGAAAAATCTCGTTGCTTTCGTTGCCGGAGATAGAGATAGATATTAGAAAATGCCTTATTTACAGGCTTTTTCCGTATCCAGACCGGAAAATCCCCGGCAACGAACCCGGCAACCAAGTGACAACCATCCCGGCAACAGACCGCTATTTTTATGCGATCCACTCTTTGGGAAGTTCCAGCTGGCGGCATTCTTCCTCGGTCAGCTCCACAAATCCATCTTCGTTGCCGGGCAGTTCGTTGCCGGAAACGTCCCGTTCCCAGCCCCTCTGCCTGCCATACCCGGCGAACATCCTCGGATTGGAGAACGGCTTCCAGCCCGTCACCACCGTGTTCATGATCTCGTTGATATTGTGCAGCTGCCACCGTTTCGGCTCGTCATAGGTGTGGCCCAGCGCCTCCTTGAACAGCTGTTTGGAGCAGACCATGCTGCCGGTGTAGTGTTCCAGAAAGCCCTGTATCTGCCCGGCCTCCGTGTCCTCCGGCATGAAATCCTTCTGTACCTCCACCAGCTGGCGCTGGATGGACTTGCTGAACTTCATAGAGTAGTGGCCGCTGCGGTAAATCGTCATGGCCTCCGCCCAGACCTGCAAAAGATAGGCTCTGGAGGCGTCCTCGTCCTCCAAAATGTGAACCTCCGCATTCTCCGGGTAAATCATGATCGGCAAAAAGCGCCGGTTCCCGGCCCGGTCAAGGGGCAGGAAGTCCAGCGTGTTGGATGAACCGCCGAACACACACTGCCGCAGCCGGTCTTTGGGCTGGGCTTCATAGGGCGTCCGGTAGGTTTCCTTCTGGCGGCTGATGAATGAGCGGATTTCTTCAATGCTTTTGGCGCTGCTGGTAGCCAGCATCTCCGACATCTCAATAATCCAGTGTCCTTGCAGTTTCAAAAACACCCGGTCATCATCCAGCTTTTTCAGGTCATCGGAAAACCACTCGTCCCGGATCGCCAGCAGGCGGAAGAAGCTGGATTTGCCAGCGCCCTGACCGCCTACCAGACAGAGCATTTCCTCATATTTGGAGCCGGGCCGGAATACCCGCCGGATAGCCCCCAGCAGGAAGTGTTTCAGCATTTCCTCCACATAGTCGCTCTCGTCCGCACCCAAGAAGTGATGGAGACAGGAGCGGATGCGGGGCGTCCCGTCCCAGACAAGGCCGTTCAGCACGTCCTGTATGGGATGGTAGCAGTTTTCATTCGCCACGATAGAGAGCGCCGCTGTCATCTTTTTCTCGCTGGTCAGGCCATAGTTCTGCTCAAAATAGAGAAGCAGATACTTCACGTCTGTATCCGTCAGGGCGCTGGTATTCCTGCGCCAGCCCAAATCCCGCACAATGTCCACCCGGTCAGTCAGGAGGTTCAGCCGGATCGCCCCGCGCAGGAGAGGGTCATGGCAGAACACCGTCCGGCAGTTGCCGATGGTGTTGGCGGGCTGGCCCTTCTCGGTGACGGAGAGGCTTTCCCGCACCTCAGAGGCGCTCTGCTCCGGCGCTAAGGCTTCGGCTGCGCTCATGGCGGCCTGCCGGGTGGCTGGCGGCAAACTCTGATATTCGCTGCTCAATCTTCCTCACCTCTTTTCCGTACTGGGCGACAACGGAAGCCCGTTCCTCCATGCTGCCGGACAGGAGAACATCCAGCAGATACTCCGTGTGTGCTTTCTTTTGCAGTGCTTCCACAAACAGCGGATTCCATGCTTCCTCCGGCGTTTGCGGAGCGTATTTCTTCTCCCAGCGTTCCAGCAGATGCAGGTAATCGCACAGTACCCGGAAACATTTCTGCTCCGCCTGCCGGTAGCGCAGTTCCTCGCTGATTTTCCGTTTGACCGGCCTCCTGCGGGGCGGGTCATGGCCTTTGGCGTCATAGCGGACAGAGAAATCCTCCGCCAGCTTCAGAGCCGCTTCCTTACCGCTCAGACCAAACAGGCGGGCGGTAAAATCAATCACATCCCCGTCCGCCTGACAGCCGAAGCAGTGGAACCGGCGGTCAACCTTCATGCTGGGATGTTTGTCATCGTGGAAGGGACAGCAGGCCATCCCATTCCTGCCAACCTGCACCCCGTAATATTCCGCAGCCTGCCTTGTGGTGACAGACTCCTTCACCGCTTCAAATACATTCGATTTTCTCACCTCCAGACAGAGAAAAAGACACCTGGTTTCCGCAGAAAATCAGATGCCTCATAACTCCATATCGTGTTTCTTAGTCGGAGCGATCCGCCCCTCACGTTCCCAGCGTTCCCGGTTATCCCGGTCAGCGTCCAGCTTGTCTTTCGCCAGCTTATCCCGGATGGATTCTCTGGCTTTCTCCTTGATCTGCTCCTTACCGGCCTTCTTGACCTCCGGCTGCATAAGCGTTTTCTGGATTTTTGCCAGGGCACTCTGCATGACACGTTTGATTTTGGTAATCACTCCATCCAGCCGGGCGGCGGCGTAGTCACGCTCCTTCTGCGGGGCCTTCCGCTCCGGCGAAAGTACCCACTTTTTTGTTTCCTCAATCAAACGAATATCTTCTTTGTGTGTCTCCTGCCGGACAGTATCGGTCACCACCTCCACCGCCTTGTCATAGGCCACATCGGAAACATCATCCAGCAGCGTCTCCACGTCCTCGATTTTGAGCGTCAGTTCTTCCAACTTCTGCTCCTGCGCCGTCAGCTGCTCCTTCTGCTTCATCAGGATATAGTCCTGCTTTTCCAGATACTCCCGTCCGCCGTAGGACGGCTCCTGATCCAGATGCAGCCCATGCCGCTTTGTGATGTCAAACAAAATCGTCCGGCAGACCGCATCGAAGGTCTGTTTCCGATTGTTGTGCCTGCCTTTTGGCTTGTCCGGGTTCGGGAGAGGGATGCCCAGTTCCTCCAGCGCCTTCTCCTGCTGGGGACACAGTTCCCCGTAGCGGTTCTCACAGTCGAACACATGGCGCTCATGGATGTGGGGCGTCCCCTCGTCCAGATGGAGCGCCCAATCTAAAATGTGGATATGGGAACCGAAGCGGCGCTCGAATTCCTCATAGAACTCGTTGACGATGCGAAAGAGCGTTTCCGGCGGGACGGATTCTTCCAGTGTGCCGATCTGGTAGATGCTTTCCTCCGGGCAGGTCTTGTTGTTTTTCAGCAAGTCCTCCACGGTGCGGTTGCGCTCGGTGTGCCGGGTTTTCTCATTCCGGGCGTTCTGCGCCTCCACATGGTCAGAATAATACTCGTAGTAGTACATCCGCTCGATTTCCTCAAAGCTGAAATCCGGCTGCTCCGGGTTCTCCCGGAACTCGTGTGTGGTGAAGCCCCGGTAGCAGTCCCAGTAGATGTTTTGCCTGGCCCGCTCTGCGTCGATGTGTTCGCTGTTCTCCACATCAAACCGGCGGTCATTGTGGCGGGGATTGTAGGTGCCATGCTTGCCGGAGCGCCCGTTGTGTCGTGTCAGTTTCAAACAATTTCCCTCCTTCCTGCGAAGATGTTCCGGGGCCGGGGAAGGGCGGCGAAGCCGCAAATCCTGCGAAAGTCTGCGTCAGGTAATACCCAGTACAAGTTGACGCAGGCATCAACTTTCCCTGGGCCGAGGTTTTCCACCTCTGGACACCGGAGTAAAGGCTCGCCGCCTCTACACTCCGCACAGGCGCTGCCGCCCTGTACCCGCCCAATGGGCGTTGCCCCTTGACCCCAGCAGTGCGCTGCCGCCCCTGCACCCCGCCACAGAGGGCTCGCCGCCCTCTGTACTCCCGCACCGGCGAAGCTGGCTTCCGCCGCAGAAGCGGTTGCCGCCAGTTTCACCGGCTCCACATCCACACATTTACGCCTTTCGGCTGGAAGTGGATACGGAATACGCCTGCGGGGATTGCCGGTCAAAACATCAGGTGCAGCCCCGGCATTTTGACCGTAATCTCCCCGATTTCAGGCTATTTTTTCTTCCGCCCCTACCACCTGAAAGCCATGCTCCTTTGCGTAGGCACTGGCGGCGGCTTTCCGTTCCTCACTGTACGGCGGGATGAACCGGATCGACAGCCGGGACTTGTCCAGTACATAGGTCACGCTGCCCTCCGGCGTACTGCGCTCCAACCGGCACAGCAGCGGGTACTTCCGGCTGAACTCCGCCAGCCTGCGCTTCAAGCTGGCGTTGAAGGTGTAGACGCTGGCAAGGTTCTCCGCCTCGTTCCAGTTGATGATGGTTTCTTTCTCATATTTAGACAGCTTCCTCATATAAATCCTCCTCATAATCAGTGTAAGATTTCAGCACTCGCAGGCTGCGCTTTAGACGGCGGTACTCGTCCATCTCCATGCGCAGATGGTGGTAAAAATCCTCGTACCAGCTTTCGTCCACCTCCGTCTCCACCTTACGGGCCAACCCCAGCATCCGGCGTTTGGCCTCCGGGTCAACCGTCAGGGCCGTCAGCCATTTCAGCCGTGTCACCGTATTGTGGTGGCTGGGACAGCCGTAAGCGTAGAGAATCTTCTTTTCTTTCATGCTCAGTTTCATAATGATATTCCTCCATTTCTTTGCTGCGGAGCCATGCGCCCCGCATGATAAACTTGTTTCTGTCCGCCGGTCTGCCTGCAAGCCGCTCCTGCCCGGAATTTCTCCCGGCGTATCGGCCTCTTTGGTGCGCTCGATTTCTGTCGTGGCGTCACTTCCCCGGAGGCCATACCCCTTGCAGCCGGTCATTCAATTTTCAAGGTTCAGTGCCTGTCTGCAAGAACCAGTTTACCGAAAAAAGAGGCCCTTTCCCGTATATCCAAAACGTCGGAAAAACGCTTGAAATCCGCATATTTCCACGCTTATGGAATCGTGCTATAATGGGTGTAATCACTGAAAAACCATAACGAGAGAGGGGGCTTTGGATGTACGCAAAGCTGACAATCCCGGAGCGGCTCAAAGACCTGCGGGTGGTGGACAAGCACCTGACGCTGGAACAACTGGCGGAGCAGACCGGCCTGTCTAAATCTGCGCTGGGGAAATACGAAACCGATGACTACAAGGACATCAGCCCATTTGCGATTGCGACGCTGGCGGATTTTTACGGCGTGTCCGCCGACTATCTGATGGGACTGACCGATAATAAAGAGGTTCCCAACGCCGATGTACAGTCGCTCCATTTGAACGATGAAATGATTGAACTTTTACGGAGCGGCAAAATCAACAATCGGCTTCTCTGCGAACTGGCTACACACCCGAACTTCCGGCGGCTGATGGTGGATATGGAAATCTGTATCGACCAAATCGCCAATATGCGGGTGGAGCAGATGAATCTGGTGATGGAAGCCACCCGGCAGGCCGTCCTCAGCAAGTATGCGCCCGGAGAAGATGACCTCTATATGCGGACGCTGGAACTGGGGCAGGTGCAGGAAAGCGATTATTACAGCCACGTCATACACGATGATCTGGACAGCATCGTCCGGGACATCCGGGAAGCACACCGCAAGGACAAGACCACCGCCGACCCGCAGCCCACGCTGGATGACGTGAAGGAAAAATTTGAGCAGGCCATCCATCAGGGCAGCGATATAGAAATGCTGATCCACGAATTTTGCGATAAGTTGCAGATACCCTTTGAGAAGATTTCCTCGGAGGACTTCTCGGCGTTCCTGCGGATACTGAGCCTGTCCAAGATACTCAAAAATCCCAACAATATGAGGGGAAAGACCAGCCCCATCCCGCTCAACCGCAAGGCCAGGCGCAAGCAGAAGTAAGTCTGCCGGTATCGGCTTTATGTGTATCCCTGTCTGTATTTTCCAGTTTAGCGGAAGAAACGCCGGTTCCAGAGTCCCTTGCAGACGCAGTTCGCTATGTCTTGTAGACATAGTCCATCACTCGGTATTCGCTTCCGACAATAAAAAGTATAGGTCTGGACACGGCGGAATCAGAGTGACTTGTAGTACAGCTACCGGGCGTGTTTGTCACGGTTGGCGGCTGTAAGGGCAGCAAAAAAGGCCATCCACCGGTTGAGCGGTAAATGACCTTTATGAAGCTGTATTCTGTTGTGGTGGTTGTGCCCAAAATGGGCACAGCCAAAAGCCGATGTTGTTTCGATTTTGGTAGTTCTCAAAATGGAAACCACCACTTTACTCCAATGAAGTAGGAGTGGTCATTTTGTCCACCACCACTTTATGGGAGTAAAGTAGCCGTACTCAAAATGAGAACGGCTACAATGGGGATGCTACTCTTTTTCTCTCTGCGCCACTTGCTCATAGGCTTCCTTTTGGACAAGTAGCCCCGCCGAAAAGCCGTATTTGAAGTGGCTTTCGTTTTCCTCGCACTGAGCGATTGCCATTTGCTCCCGCAGTTCTTCAACCAGAGCATAGTCCTCTTTGCTCAGGTGTTCCGATAAAGTATCCATCAGAGCTGCACTGGCTTTGGTGGCCTGCTTGAACCTCAGTGAATCAGCGACCACCGTTTCACAAGGATAGAACCTGCCGTTAAACATTTCTTCCAGAATCATGCGTCCACCTCCCTCAGGCAAAAATCATCTCAGAGAGGATGATTTCCTCTGCCCGACTGCGGATGCTGTTCATGGCTCCGACCCATGCAAGCTGGTCACAGGCTTTCAGTTCCTCGGTGACGCCCTCCGCATCCTGCATCTGCGAGATGATACACGCCAGCCGGTCATCGGCCTGCTCGTTCAGGTCAGCAAGATATGTCCAGAGTTTTCCCGACAGAAGCAGTTCATTGTACTGGCCGGGGCAGTGTTCTTGCAGAAACGCCTTGTGCATCCGCCCCCACCGCCCGATGGGGCGTTTTTCCTCCGGCAGTTTCAGGTCGGGGATGTAGTAGTCTCCCATCAGCGTGTAGCCGATGCCGTTGTGGTGGATTTTCTTTGGTAAATGCTCCATGTTCGACCTCCTGTATTCAATTTTTTCAGAATCCAGTTGATCGTGTCCCTGTTCATGATAAATTCAAGGCAACTGAACTCTTCACGAACAAGTATGGCACATCCCTTCCTGACTGCTGGAAATTCACAGAATAGCTTCCACCCCTTCCCTTGGTCTGCCCATAGGTATTGGTATCCAGTGTTTCTTTCCCCAATAGTTCCGAGACATATTTATGCCCCTCTTTTTCATTGCCTCCCAGATATAAAAACTCATCGCAATTTCCGATGAGACTTTCCCAGCTGTCCTTAAACAGCGCTTTCATCTGTGCGATGTTCTGGATGATGATGCTGCAGGAAATTGCGCGCGACCTCATGGTTGCCAGCAGTTTATCAAAATCATCCGGCAGTGCCACGTTTGGCCACTCATCCATGATGCAGTGTACCGGGATGGGCAGTTTTCCATGGTATTTCCGGTCCGCCACATAGTAAAGGGTCTGGAACAAGTTGCTGTAGATCATGCCTACCAGATAATTGAGGCTGGTATCCGCATCCGGGATACAGCAAAACAGCGCCACCTTTTTCTCCCCGATGCTGTAAAGATCCAGTTCATCGGTACAGGTCAGATTGGCGATCTGTTTTAAATTGAATGCAGCCAGACGGACACCTACGGAGATCAGGATAGACTTTGCAGTCTTTCCTGCCGCCTGCTTGTAAATGGCATACTGCTTGACTGCAATGCTTTCCGGATTGCGCATCTCCAAACGTTCAAACAGGATATCTAACGGAGACTGATATTCTTCATCGTCCTCTTTGACCTGGGCAGAACCTAACATTTCCATGATCATGGAGAAGTTCTGTTCCTCCGGCGGTGCTTCATGCAGAAGGTACAGCATAAGTGCCTGCAACAAGGCAGTCTCACTTTTCTCCCAGAACGGATCCGAGCTTTGCGCCCCCTTCGGGGTGGTATTGCGGATCAGGTTATTGATGAGCTTTAGCACATCCTTGTCATCCCGGACATAAGCAAAGGGATTGTAGCAAAAAGAAGTCTCCGGGTTAATAAGGTCAAACACCCGGACTTCATACCCTTCCCTCTCCAGCAGTCCCCCGGTTTTCCGAAGAAGCTCTCCCTTAGGATCGGTGACCACCATGGAACAGTTGCACTGCATGATGTTGACAACTGCGTATGCCCGGCTTTTTCCCGCACCGGAACCGCCCACTACCAAAACATTTAAGTTTCGTTTGTGCTTATAGCAGTCCAAGCCCATGCGGAAGTTCTGGGTTAAAATAAGATTCTGGGTGTACCGCTTGTCCTGGTAACGCTTGCAGATGGAAGCAGCATCACCCCATTTGGCAGAGCCATGCTCCACCCCTCTTCGATAATTTCTCTTTTGGGAGTAATAAATACCGATGCCTAACGCATAGGCGATTGTGAATGTGAACACACACCGCAGTGTGTACGGTGTATAAGAAATAGAAAAGGGCTGATCCAGTTTTTCGGTCAGCACTTGTAAGATCTGTAACAGATTGGTATCTGGTTTTATGGCACAGGCAGTGATAGCTCCCGCCCACCAGACAACTGGCAGAAACAGCAGCCATACCCAAAGGTCCGCACGTTTCCATGCTACCTCTGCGGGCTTCGCTCCTTCTTCGCTTTTTCACGCTTCGGCACTTCGTTTGCTGGTCCGTCTATCCTATGAAAAGAATCCTCTCCGGGGATCAAGGCAAGGCTTCTCCCGTTCTCCCAGTGCATGTGTATCTGTCCGGCATCGTCAATAAACTCCACCGTTCCTTGTAATCCCGGCGACATCCCCGGCTCATCCATAAAATCCAGGCAGAGCCTTGTTCCTTTGGGATACCGCATTCGTAATTGTTCCACTTGTTTTTGATCATATATCCTCATAGACATCCCTCCCTTCTGCTACCAGAAGAAGTGCCTGCTGGTGTTTGGTTTCATGACCTTTAAGATCACGCTGTCAATGCCATCACTGTACCTGCCCATGGCCAGATACTTGTCCCGCAGCCGGTTGAGGGCATTGCGAAGTTCCCTCTGTTCCTCTGTGGTGATGGGAAGCCTTTTCTCGGAAAGCTCATAGGCTCGGACTCTCTGCAGCATGGCTTCCGTAGCCGGACAAACCTTTCCCCTCTGGCTCTGAGCTGCCAGCTCATCTTTGAGTGCCACCGTAAACATATTTTTCATGATGGTATCCGTTTTTAAATAGTAATCTGCCATCCGCATTCCCTCCTGTCTTTGTTACACCCAACATACCACAAGAACCCTGCAATAGCTATCCCAACGGCGGAACTTTTTAAGAACCTATCGCTCCGGCTGTTTCTCTTTTTTCTCCTTCTTCGGTGTCTGCTTTGGAGGTTCCTCAAAGGAAAACGCATCCTTGGAAAAGGTCTGCTCCTGTTCCCCGAAATTTCGTTCCATATGGTTGCGGATGGTATAGGCTGCCTGACGCACATCATTCAAAAACCCCCTTAATTCCTGAGGATCTTTCTGTCCGTTTGCCTGCATCTCTGCCACTTTTCCAAACTGGAAGCCGGACACCTCTGCCCCATACCGCTTGCCGATCACATACGCGGCACAGTATGCCTGGGCATTCACCTTCTTCCTTGCATAGTTCCCATCGTGCTGATCCAGGGCGGCACAGGCCAGTTCCCGGTTCACTGCATGGAATGTTGTATTCTCATCCATTCCGTTGCGCACATAGACGGTACGCTGTTTCGGAATATACTGTGCCTGAATGCCCTCCGGCAGATTGTCTGCGATCTGCATCCGCACTGGCTGATCCTTTAAGACTGCATGGATCAGTTCTTCCATGGAACGCTGTGGACGTTCCTCCAGCGGTTTTCCACTCATCTGGCTGATGTCAAATCCTTTACCGATGGCATAGCCTGTCCGCATCTCCCCATCTTTTTCATATTCCGTACTGACCATATAGGTGTAACCATGCACCCCGGATTTTGGAGAACGGTGTTCTTTTTTCCAGTAATCATAGGATTTTACCACCGTTGCTTCTGGATTCTGTCCGTAGATCAACAGAAGATTAGGTGTTTTCTGCGTATTGCACTGCGCCATAAAATCTAAAAATCCCTTTAAAGAATCGCCGTTTTGGAACACCGCCTGTGCCTGGGCATCTACCTCTGCCCACACTTCTTCCCTCTGCTGTTTTTTCATGGCTGCATATTCTTCTTTTGATAACTGCTGTTGTGGAGTTTTTTCTTCCCCTGCCCCACCAGGGATCATGTTCGTTAAATCCATAGCCTTACCTGCCTTTCACTTTTTTCTTCTTTCGCTGCTGGTTTCTCGGTTTTCGCCGACTCTTCTGTGTCTGCCTGCGCTGTTTCTGCTCGACTTCAATCTTCTTTAATTCCTGCCGGACAGAAGGTTTCTCCCCTTTCCAGCTAGTTTCCTGCCCGGAAAAAGAACCGCTGCTGTGCGAGGAAGGTCCGGACAGATTCCCTGCCTTCTCCGCCTGGGTAAAATTTTCTCCTGAAGGAGAGCCTTCCCCTACCTCAAACAGATGCTCTTCTTCATTCAGCTCAAACTCAATGGTGCCTTCCGGCAATACCACCGTTTCGGTTTTCACCGGATGCTCTTCTTTTGCTTCGGTTTTCTCGGTAAATTCTGCATCGATCACACGCCCTGTTTCCCGTACTGGTGCTTGTTCCACAACCGCTTCTCCGGCTTCAGATTTTACAAAGTCCAGATTCATCTTGTCCAGCACCCGGTTCACCTTCGCTGCATCATCGGCAAACACCATGATCTCAGAAAACTGGGGGTTCTTCTTATCCCGGATGACTACATACAAAAGCCCCCTGGATTTGGCTTCCCCGGCAAACTCCCGCAGCCTGTCATGGGGAATGGTGAAAAACTTCATTGCCCGCTGTTCCTTTAACATCCGAAGCAAGTTGGTTTTTCCCCTGGTCTTTTTCTGATCCTTCATCACCGCTACAATCAGCACCGCCAGATTTTTTGCAATGCTCCCGCTGATTCGTAAGGTATGTTCCATGCCTTCCATGGAATACCGGACAATCTGATCCGCCGCATCACCGCCATAGTTCATACGCTCTCACCTCCTTACCGATTCCGTTCTGCCTCTCTTCGCTGTTTCCCTGACACTTCCTGTACCTCCTCCTGTTCTTTTGCCTGCCTTAACCGCTCTTCCATTTCAAAGGACTGTTTTTCAATCTGCTGGCTTAAGCGGATTCTCTTACGAAGTTCTTTTAATTCCCCATTGATTTCCTGAATGCGCATACCTCCCGGTTTTTTCCGGTATAATTCTCTGCGCTCTTTCATCAAAGAAAGTACCTGTTCTTCCAAGGGTTTCCGGTATGCTGCCAGCTCTTCCCTGGTGGTGATCTCTTCCTTTTGTAAAAATTCCATCTGGCTGATTCGTTTCTCCAGCCTCCGAATATCGGAACGCACTGCATAGGGAATCCGCTTTGGTTTCTTCGGAAATACCCCCATCTGATATAAATAGGAATAGTAAAGTCTCTGAAGTCCGGTAAGTTTCCGTCTTGGAAACTGCATCTGCGTGTTTCCATACACCTGTTGGATCTTTGGACGCAGGATCTTCTCCCGGATTTCTGCCTCCCCATATCCTTTTCCCAAGGAACGCAGACGAATATACCGCTCCATCCCCGGTGGTTTTAAGGATGGGTACTTCCGGTTCAGCTTCCAGGTATAGCCCCGTTTCTCCATTTCTTTGACAAACTGACTCCAGGAAAAACTCACACCAATGGCATCCCGGATATCCATGCGGATGGCAGTCCTCCAAGTGGGCTTCCCTTCTGCTTCTGCTTTCCACTGGGCATAATGCATGGCTTTTCCCTGATTCGTCTGGATCACCGAAAGACCATATTTTCTGCATAATTGATCGGAAATCTGACGCACTTCGGTAAAATAACTTTTGGCATTGCTGTGGTATTTTCTCCCATCTACCATACTCACTGAATTCCACACCAGATGATTATGGTAATGCTTCGTATTCAAGTGAGTAGTGATCACGACCTCATACTGCCCTTTCAAAAGCTGCTCTGCCAGTTCCTGTCCAATAAGATGTGCCAGTTCCGGAGATACTTCCCCTTCCGCAAAACTCTGTACCAAATGGTATCCCTGTACCCCTTCTTTTTTATGGAAACGCTCTTTTGTCTTTACCATGTCCACATAGGCATTCTCACAGGTACACCCAATGGCATCTTCAAAAATGGTCTGTTCCGTCTTTTCCCGGTTTAATGCATAATCAATGGCTTCTTCCAGGGATCCGGCACTCTTGGTTGTCTTTGCCCGGTCTTTCACATATTCAATGGAACGGTCCAGGCGGTGGACGGGGAGAACGCTGGTATATGCCATCTACCATTCCTCTTTCACCAGACGCCAGGTCTCTTTGGAAATCCGAAGCATTTCCTGTATGCTGGCTTCCCCTGCCCTCCCTGTTCCATTGGCGACATGAGCCAGCTGGTTCGCATTGTTGCAAAGCCCCGCGATTTTTCGAAGAAGTTCTGCGTGATGCTCACAGGGCTTTGTCTGCAGTTGTGCACCTAAGATCAGGGAACGTAAAAATTCCTCCCTGCTTAGTCCACTCTTTGCTACCTGCCCATCCAGATGGCGAAGTTCTTTCGCATTCAGACGGACAGGAACTACATGGTTTCGTTTTCTCATTCAACCACCTACCTTTTCTTCTTTTCTGCTGTCTCTAAGGGATACACCTGAATTCCCCTGCGTTCCATCTGCCAGAGGAATTCCCCGATCTCCCAGACCTGCCCATTCACATCTACCTGCTTTTCATCCACAAAGCGGCAAAGCCCAATCTCTTTCGTTCCGTCCTCTGCCATCATGCAAAGACTTTCCCCATCCAAAAGGATGAACCGCTTTGTCCCTTCCATATCTCGGAACTGGATCTGTTTTGGTTCTCCCTGTTTCTGTCTGCGTATCCGCATCTGCTCCATCTGCTGATCTTCTCTCTTTCCGGCAACCACACAGCACATCAGTCCAATGCCAAAGGCTGCACCTGCCATTGCCCCAAGAGCCATTCCTGCAAAAAACATTTCACTTCTCTCCTTTCTCGACTGCCGGGGGATTGGGGTTCTCCCCAAAGTGCGTTTGGATATCCAAACGCTATGCTTGCAAAACCAGTTCCACCGATTTCCATCGACTCCCCCATGCAGAATCGATTATGCTTCCTTTTCTTTGATCTTGATCAATCCATCTAATGTGGTACAAATGATATGCAATCGGTCTGCGGTACTAATATCTGTGTTCATCGTTCCGGTGACTTCTTTTCCACAGACCACCACCATCCGACACCGCTTTAAGATCAAGTGGGACATCCGGTTGTATGCCTGCAAATCCTCAGCTTCCCCTTCATCCAGAAAAGGAAGAAATCCAAACCTCGGACAAATGGGAACATATCCCAACTCATAAATCTTCCGGCAATATCGCTGCACCTTCACTCTGCTTTCTTCTGCCGGACAACACACATAGGCCATCGCCTGTTCCATCGCCTCACCCCTTTCCTGCATCCAGGTGGATGCACTTTTCTTCTTCTGAAACAAAGTTGGACATCCATGTGGATGCCCTTGCTATTTCTCGCTCTCTTCTTTTTCCTTTGCTTCCAATGCAAACTTTACACGGTCACTGCCCAGCTTATAATAAGCATCGGTCACTTCAATGCCTACTGTCTCATAGCCTTCTTCCACCGCCGCAAGGATGGTTGTTCCTGCTCCGGCAAAGGGATCTAAGATTCTACCACCCGGCTCACAAATCTGAATGACATCTTTCATCAGCTGCAACGGTTTCTCTGTCACATGAATACGGTTCTGGGGATTTCCATAACGGAACACACCGGGAAGACAGGAAACCGGGCGGTTGATTGGCATCGGGCCATTACTGCCCCACACAATATACTCAGCCTGCTGGCGAAAACGTCCTTTCTGCGGACGAGAGTTTCCCTTATCCCAAACCGCAGTTCCTCTCCAGATCCAGCCTGCCCACTGGAGTGCATCGGTAATAGAGGGATATTGTCTCCAGTCAATAAACAGGCAGATTGGCGCACCAACTTTACAGGCTTTCCGCGCATCGTAGAGCCACTCTGCCATCCAATGGGTCCAGGAACGCTGATCCTTGTTATCCCCATCAAAATCCGGCAGTGCATTCTCTGCCTTCATACTGCTGTATTTCTGATTAGTTGTACGGTTCCTTTCATTCTGCTTTGTACCGCCCGATGCGTAGGGCGGATCTGTAATCACTGCATCAAAAGTTCCCGGTTGAAACGCTTTTACTAATTTCAGTGTATCTCCGTGTAAGATCCTCCAGTTATCTCCTCCTTCAGACTCCACAGGATACATTCCATCTTTCAATATTTCCCCTAACTGCAGGGTATGTTCCATAGGCATCATCCTTTCTCTTCAACGATTTAACCGTTTTTTCGAGTTTACTTTTCTCTTATCGCTCCCGATTTTTTTTCTTTTCATCGAGACAACGTTTCAATTTTTTATCTCTTCCACTGTACTCATAGACATGATCACTTAACATCTGCTGGATACCCATTTCACGGTTCCTTTGTTTCAACGCCTCTCTAAGATATTTTATCGGCGTATTCTCGGTTTTTCCTACAATCAAAACTTCATGGATATTAGCTGGAATCACATAATAATCCATACCTGCCATTTTCCTTAATTGTTCTAACATTCCCGGATATGTGATGGCAGTCGCTCCATTTCTCCCTTCTCTGTTTGAAAGGATAAAGTAAGGGAATCTGCCATTCGTATCTACTGGCATCACCACAGGAGGATTTATTTTTATCGTATTTTCCATGGCCTGCTTCATCATGGTACTTTGACTCACGCCACAAACTTCCAATACATCCCTTCCCAATCTTGCCATAACTAGCTGGTTCTTCTGTACAACCTAAGGTACAGAACCAATGCCCCAATAGGCTGCTTTTCAAAAATTCCATGAGATAAATGTTCTCCGTTGAACTCTGAACGTTCCAGTTCTACCACCAGCAGATCTTTTATGTAATCATAATCTCTAAAATCAATTCCATGCGTACCATCTATCTCTGGGATCATCGTAAATGCAGTATTTACTGTATCTTGTATAGTTTCTATAACTTCTTCTATACTTTTTTTGTTCTGTGAAAAATCCTGATACATCTCCTCCATAGAGACGCCTGGTACAACTTCCTTGTCAGACTTATTGATGATCAACATCTCGCCAAGCCCGTACTCTGTTTGATCCACAATAGTGATTACATAACCTTCTTCTTGTGGCAGAATTCTTTTTGCCTGTTCCATGATCTGTTGTTTAAATACAGCATATTCCATAGGTTTACCTTTCCCTTTCTGTTTTCTTTTTTCCTTGTTTCTCCGGCTTTGGTTGATCCATGTCTCTGCTCAGTTCCGTTTCCACGTATTCGCTGATGATCGCAAGTGCCTGCTCATAACTTTTGGAAGACGTGACTCTGTCAAACATCTCTTTTGCGGCTTCTGGCTGTCCATTCTGTTTTAAAAGCCTGCTGGCATCACCTAAAATAGAAAAAATACTTCCATTATGTCCAAGCAGTTTTAACTTTGGTTTTACTGCACATTCCGGTTTTATCTGCTCCGGAATCTTGTGCAGGATATCCATCCGGAAAAAGTCACTATTCCAGAAATGAACATTTAAAACACCATCTTCTACC
>ENA-ORTP01002354-ORTP01002354.1-human-gut-metagenome-genome-assembly--contig:-NODE-2354-length-16038-cov-2.746043_pt1 | contig 16038 bp, 14 predicted proteins | sample MGYA00241913_ERZ509190 | MGnify/ENA primary metagenome ERZ509190 (study PRJEB26280, sample SAMEA2338839) | human gut metagenome | biome: human gut; feature: human-associated habitat; material: faeces...
TTTCGGTTTACCCATCCTTTGGAGCACCTTGTCCGCCACATGTTCCGGCGCAACCTTCAGCTGACCGCTGACATGGAATTCACAGAGCTCCTTGAGGAATTTGCGGCTGGGGTCTGCCAGCACATAATCAAAGCGGATACCGGAACGAATAAATACTTTTTTTACGCCCGGAAGCTGACGAAGTTTTCGCAAAAGTTTAAGATAATCTTCATGACTGCTGTCCAGATTTGGGCAGGGTTTCGGGAAAAGGCACTGTCGATGCGTACACACCCCTTTTTCCAGTTGTTTTTGACAGGCAGGATGCCGAAAATCGGCCGTCGGGCCTCCCACATCATGGATATATCCTTTAAAATCAGGGTCAGCAAGAAAACCTTCGGCTTCTTTCAGAATGGAGGCATGGCTGCGTACCTGCACCCGTCTTCCCTGATGGAAGGTCAGGGCGCAGAAACTGCATCCGCCGAAACATCCCCGGTTGCTGACCAGAGAAAATTTTACTTCCTGAATGGCCGGCACACCGCCGACAGCGTCGTAAGACGGATGCCAGGTTCTCGCATAAGGCAGCGCATAGACGGCGTCCATCTCTTCCGTTGTCAACGGCAGTGACGGCGGATTTTGCACAAGATATTCCGTCTCTTTATATGGTTCTACCAGACGTTTTGCCGTCACTGCGTCGGTATGGCAATATTGGCGGTAATAACTTCTGGCATAGCTTTCTTTTGCTGTCTGTATTTCCGAAAAAGAAGGCAGGACCTCATATTCCCCGGATAATTCCGCAAGATTTTTACATTTAAACACCGTTCCGCGAACGTAGGTAATATCCTGAATGGCGATACCCGCATCCAGGGCTTCCGCAATCTCCAGTACCGCATGTTCTCCCATACCGTACATCAGCAGATCCGCTCCGGAATCCAGCAGCACCGACCGGCGCACCGTATCGCTCCAGTAATCATAATGTCCCAGACGGCGCAAAGAGGCTTCAATTCCTCCCAGCAAAATCGGTGTTTTTTTATACGTTCTTCGAATCAGATTACCATAGACGATCACCGCCCGATCCGGTCTTCCGGAAAATCCTCCCCCCGGCGTATAGGCATCCTGATGTCGTCTTTTTTTCGCTGAAGTATAATGATTCACCATGGAATCCATATTCCCCGCGGAAACAAGAAATGCCAACCTTGGCTCTCCGCAGACGGTAATACTTTTATCGTCTTTCCAGTCAGGCTGGGCGATAAAAGCGACCTTGTATCCGGCATTTTCCAGCAGTCTGGTGATGATTGCCGCACCAAAGGAAGGATGATCCACATAAGCGTCGCCGGAAATATAAACAAAATCGGCCTGTTCCCATCCCCGTTTTTTCATTTCTTCTCGATTCATCGGCAAAAATGATGTCTGTTTCTTCATGGTTTCCTCCATTATTTCTTATTCCTTTATCATAAAGGAAACTGCGTCCGGTGTCTATCCTTTCTTTTTCTCTTCTTCACTCCGTTTTGCCGTCGGTAAAGAACGAATCTCCTCCTCCGTCAACGGACGATATTCTCCCGGCGCCAGACTTTCATCCAGCCGGAGATTCCCCATGGCTATCCTTTTTAAGAAAAGCACCTTTCTTCCCACAGCCTGTGCCATTCGTTTTACCTGATGAAAACGTCCCTCCTGAATGGTAATATAGACGGCGCCCTCCGGACCGCCGGGAATCGTTTCCAGTCTGGCCGGCAGGGTCAGTTGTTCTTCTCCAATATCCAGGCCATCAGCAAATTCCTTTTGTTCTTTTTCTCCTACCGGTCCGTCTAAAAGCGCATAGTAAATTTTATCCACATGTTTTTTTGGCGAAAGCAGGGCATGGGCCGCAGCCCCGTCATTGGTCAGGAGCAGCAGCCCTTCCGTATCTTTATCCAGTCTGCCCACAGGAAACAGATCCCTGACGGGTTCTTTGATCAGATCAAGCACCGTACGTTCTCTGGCATCCTCCGTGGCGGAAACTACCCCCTGCGGTTTATTCAGCATCAGCCAGGTATATTGTGCATAATGGCAAAGCGTTCCATCCACGGTCACCCTGGCTTTTTCCGGATCGATTTTCTTTTCCGGTTTTTTTACGATTTCTCCTTCCACGGCAACCCGCCCCTTTTTTAACAGGATTTTTGCCTCACTCCGGCTGACTCCTGTCGTTTGCGTGAGATATTTATCCAGACGTATCTGTTTCATTTTTCTTTTCTCCTGTTCTCCTCTTTTTCCATCCCGACTTTTCCCATGCCGACTTTTCCCGGCAGTAGTTTTTCTTTTCCTGTTTTCACCGCCCCGGGATTACTGCTTTCGCCATCCCGGCGTATATTTATTTTTAAGCGTCCCTCTGCTGGCTTTTGCCCAGCCCAGTGGGTAGCCATCCACACAGACCAGCACAAAGCCGTCTTCACTTTCGGCTTCTATGGTTTCCCCGCGCAGATATTTTTCTACCCGTTCATCTTCCGGTGACAACGAAATACTTCTGGCATAATCCTCCTGCTTTAATGCCATCGCCAGGGCCTGTCCCGGAACGAAACGATTCTTTTTGCAATCGCCCAGATAAAGACCGGAGCGGACGATACGAAGTCCTTCCATGGGCGGAAGTCCTTCCGGAAGAAGAAAAGCCCGTTCTTCAATACATTGTATTCTTTCCTTCGGACACTCCAGCCCGCACTCCTTTAAAAAGCGGTACATTGCCTCCCGGTCCATCTCTCCGTCCATGCCGTTTTTTCTTTTTCCTTTAAATCTTTTTCCACCTTTTTCCAGTTGTCGGTCTTTTTTCCTCTGTGGCGGCTGTGCAAAATACTCTGCTTTCTCTTCGTCTCTGCTTTCTCTCTCCAGTTCCTCACTGTTTTTTTGCAGGAGCGCGGCAAACTGCCCTTCTCCCCTGACCCGGTGATTCCAGAAACGCCGGCAATGTTTTAACTGTTCCTCTTTCGTTACGCTCCATTCCGGATGTCCCTGATCCACCCCGTTTTTCCGGCAAAATTCTTCTGTGCATTCCAGGATTTCCACTACCCGAAAACCTTTTTCTCCCTGCAGGAGCGTTTCCACCACCTGCTCATTTTCCTCCGGCGAATAAGTACAGGTGGAATAAAGCAGATACCCTCCTGGCCTTAACATGTCTGCGGCCAGAGAAAGAATTTCCTTTTGTATGCTGCTGTAACGTTCTACCTCCTCCGGTGACCAGTCAGCTGCCATAGATGGCTCCCTCCGGAACATGCCTTCCCCGGAACAGGGCGCGTCCACCAGAATGCAGTCAAAATATCCGCGAAAATACCGATGCAGTTTCTCCGGTGATTCACAGGTGATCATTGCATTTTTCACTCCGGCCATCTCCATATTTTTTAACAGCGCTTTGCACCGGGAAATGCTGATGTCATTGGCAATGAGCACACCCTTTCCCCGAAGCTTTCCGGCTAACGCCGTCGTCTTTCCTCCCGGAGCAGCGCAAAGATCCAGTACCCGATCCCCCGGTTTTACCGGCAGAAACGCTGCCGGCGCCATGGCGCTGGGTTCCTGCAGATAGTATACCCCTCCATAATAATACGGGTGCAAAGACAACCGGTCTTCTCCTTCATAATAAAATCCGGTCCCGCACCAGGAAACCGGTTTCACAGGAAACCGGCGGAGAATCTCCGCCGGCTCTGTCTTTAACTGATTTACTCTGAGCGTCTGCCCATACCCTTTTTCAAACCCTTTGCTATACTGGCTGTACTCTTCTCCCAACAGCCCTCGCATCTTTTCCTGAAATGCTTCTGGTAATTTCATCCATATCCTCCATTATGTCAGACTCTGCGTCTGGTACCCTTCTGAAATGATATCCAGCTGGCTGGCAAAATGTTGAAGCTGCATCATGTCGTTCATCACGTACACTTTATAAAACTCATCCTGAATCTTCGTAACTTCCCGCTTATTGGCTACTTTATAAAGGTTTTGGATATTATTCAGAATATCTTTCACCAGATTTTCTTTTTTCTGATGAGAATTCTGCGCATCCATGATCTCATCACGGACATCCGACATGGCCTTGTCGATCTCGATGATGGCTTCGGACGCGCCGATCAATTTTTTCTGAATGTAATCCGGTATATTTTCTTTATATTTATACTGGAGAGAATGCTCGATGGTTGCCCAGAAATTCATGGCCATGGTCCGAATCTGGATCTCCGCACTGATCTCCTTTGGTCCCTTTATGGTATTTACCGTATAAGCGATGATCATATGGTAGCTGCGATAGCCGCTGGCCTTCATATGATTAACATAATCTTTTTCACATTTTACCCTCATGTCTGTCCGCTGCTTGATCAGCTTCACCACCCGGTCAATATCCTCCACGAACTGACAATTCAGGCGAATCCCTGCAATATCTTCTATTTTTTCTTCCAGATCATTCATTGAAACTTCTTTTCGTTTCATTTTATCCAGAATACTGACGATACTCTTTAATCTTCCTTCCACAGACTCGATCGGCGAATATAAACCTTTTGTCCTGTGCTCTGTGATTACATGGTTAAATTTCACCGTCAGTTCTTCTACCGCAAGCTGGTAAGGGTCAAGCAATTCTCTCCACAGTTGTATTTCCATACAAACACCCCCCGGACTTTATTTTATGATACAGAAAACAAAAACGACGCACAAGAAAAGCACATCCATAAGGACGTGCCGCACGATCCTGCCAAACCGTTGTCCTCTGCTCATCTATGGATACCCCATAACATACGTTTATCCTTCTTATCAGTATATCATATAATAGAATAAAATGCACTTTATTCACTGTTTTTTGTGATTATTTAATAAATATTTATCTTTTCTTTGCCTGCATGCATTTTTCTATCTTCCTCTTTCCACCAACAGCCCCGGATCGTCCGGAAGATCTTCTCCCATGGCCGCTTCCACAGCCAGTTGATCACACCGCTCATTTTCCGGATGCCCCGCATGTCCTTTTACCCAGTGAAACTCTACCCGATGTGGTTCCATGGCTTTCAGCAGCCGTTTCCACATATCCACATTCTTCACCGGTTCTTTTTTATTTTTCTGCCAGTTTTTTTTCTGCCAGCCATCGATCCAGTGTTCATTAAATGCTTTTACCAGATACTGGGAATCAGAATACAGTTCCACCTGACAGGGTCTGATCAGCGCTTCCAGCGCTGTGATTGCCGCCAGCAATTCCATCCGGTTATTGGTCGTCCTTTTAAATCCTCCCGACAACTCTCTTCGATGGCATTGTCCTTTTCCATCGGTAAACAGCAATACGGCTCCATATCCTCCCGGACCGGGATTTCCCCTCGCTGAACCGTCTGTATATATGGTTACTTCCAACATGCTTTCTCCCTTTTCTTTAGATTTTTTCATAATAATAACATTTTTCCCATAAAAATGCAAAGAAAAAACTCTTCGAGTTCTGGGTATCTTTCCTGTTCCCGAAGAATTTTTTCTGTTGATCAGATAATGATGCAAATCAGACCGCCGCTGCTTTCATTGACGATTTTTTCCATGGCTCCCTGCAGTTTTTCCTGACTGTCCTCATTGATTTTGGTCACCTTCCCGGATATGCCGTCATCCACCAGCTGCTCCAGTGTTTTTCCAAAGATATTGACATTCCAGATTTCTTCCGGATCTTCCCCGGACTGTTCCCTTATGTAAGTGATCAGATCCTCCGCCTGGTGTTGTGTTCCCACGATCGGCGCGACCTCTGTGGAGAGATTGGCCCGGATAAGATGAATGGACGGCGCTTCTGCCTTGATTTTCACCCCGAATTTATTTCCATGTTTCACCACTTCCGGTTCCGATAATTCAATTTCGGACAGAACCGGCTTCATTACGCCGTATCCCCTTTCTCTGGCATCTTTAAGCGCCTGGGACACTTCTTCAAATTCCTTCTTTTTTGCTGCCAGTTCTTTCATGGTTCGGATGAGATGATATTCGTTTCGGATGGAAATTCCGGTCAGATCGGAAAGGATTTCATAATAATAGGCGTCCTTGATCTGAATTTTTATTTCCACCTCTCCGGTATCCATGTGAATATTTTCAATTTTGGCCGACTCCATACAGGCGTTGGATGGAATAGATTCTGATAAACATCCTTCATTTTTTCCCGATCCGTCATAAATTCTTTCATGAGATCCAGAACAGATTTCTTCATCCAGTGATCGTCCCTCAGAGTCTCCACCCATTTGGGCAGATAAAATCCCACGGAAGACAGAGGAAACTCCAACAGAACATTTTTTAAAATCTCCTGGATGTCTTCCTGGCGAAGCTGGTCGCAGTTGACGGCCATCACTGTGGTTTTATACTCTTTCGTCAGATTTTCCGCCAGATTCTGCGTGGCTTTCGAGTAGGGGCGCTCGCTGTTTAAGAGCACCAGAAAGGGCTTTCCTATGGCCTGCAGCTCTTCTACCGTCCTTTTTTCCGCTTCCACATAAGAATCCCGCGGAATCTCTCCAAAAGAACCATCGGTCGTCACCAGAATCCCTATGGTCGAATGATCCCGGATGACTTTTCTGGTTCCATACTCCGCTGCCCGGGTAAAAGGCACCGCATCATCAAACCATGGGGTTTTTACCAGACGTTCCTGGCCGTTTTCCAGATGGCCGCCCGCACCCGGCACCATAAACCCGACGCAGTCAATGAGACGGACTTTTACTTTCATCTCTTCCAGCAATAATTCCACCGCTTCTTTGGGAATAAATTTGGGTTCTGTGGTCATGATGGTTTTTCCGGTTCCGCTTTGCGGCATCTCATCCATCGTTCGCTGTTTTTCATTTTCATCGGCAATCTCCGGAAGTACCATCTGTTCCATGAATCGTTTGATAAACGTTGATTTTCCACTTCTTACCGGACCAACGACCCCCAGATAGATTTCTCCGCCGGTTCTTGCAAAAATATCCTGATATATATTCTGTTTTTCCATGAAAATCCCTCCCCAATACTAATGCAGTATATGCAGCGGGATTTTCAATTAGACCTCTAATCCACAAAAAAAGCCGTGAGAATCTGGCAAAGAGATTCATAGTCTTCCAAAGCCATGGTCTCTCTGGCCGAGTGCAGGGCCCACATCGGCACCCCGAGAGCGCCGCCCCGCACAGGCAGACGCTTGCCGATCATGGCGCTGGCTTTCGTCATGGCCTTCCGGTCATGGATCACCTGAAGAGGAAGGTCATATTTTTCCGCCAAACCACAGAGAACCCCCTGCATCCGTGGATCAGCCACATACCCGATTCTGCTGCCCTGCATCGCCGGCCCTTTCCCCACACAGGCTCTGGTGGCTCTCTCTTCATCTGCAGGATCGTTGGGACGGGCGCCGGAGATTCCTTCCACCGATAAATAATTGCTGATGTTCATTGACGCCCGAAACATCTGCTCTGAACAGTCCATGGCGGTAAAGATACCGCGCAGCAGATCTGCCAGCAAAGGGGAATCTGCTCCCGAACCACAGGCGCTCTCTGCCGCTTCTCCGGGAAAAATCCCCATGAGATTCATGCCATTACTGCGTTCTCCTTCCACCAGAGCTTCCAAAAGCGCGCTGACTGCCGCCAGATCGCCCAGTCTCGGGCTGGAGATCATCTCCTGAGAAAGACCCACGAGACACGGGGCGTCCGCATTATAAAGATGAAGCGTATAACTTAAAATTTCTGAATCGTCCACATCCAGTTCTCCGGCCAGAAACTCTAAAAAGGCGCCTTCCGTCCATGCGCTTCCAGCAAGCCCCGCCACCGGAACCAGTTCTTTGGAGCCAGCCTTTTCCCACCGGTCATTCTTTTGCTCGTTCTGCTCCTCTTGTCCCCGAATCGCCCTTCCCGGAATCACTACCAGAGGCCTCTGGCTATCGTATCTTCTGCTTTCCGGTGAAAAGGCACGCTCGCCTTTTAATATTACCGTACCGGATATGCCCAGCGGGCGGTCAAACCAGCGACAATCCGCTCTGTCGCCATCCACTTCCACATGCAATAACGAACTGTCCACGGAAGTACGTTCCGGTTTACCTGTAATGGTAAAACATGGCGGATTCCCATGGGCAAAGGCCATACGTACCGGCTGGATAAACGCTCTCTTTTTTCCCATGGTAAACGCAAAGAAAACATCGGGAAACGGGGCAATATAATATTTCCCTCCTGTTTTTGGAAAAAACAGTTTATCATAATATAATTCTTCAAACCCTTCTTTTTCCAGATATTTTTTTGCAAAATCCACAACGCTCTCCGGGGAAGTCCCCTGTTTTAAACATGCAAATAATGTATCCATATTCTCTTCCTTTTCAAATAAACGTCCTTATGTTAAAATAACAGCAGTTTTATGCCATTATTTTAGTGCATCTGCTTTATAATTGCAATATGCTCTGTAGATTTGCAGACAGGAGGACAGTCATGATTTCCATTCCCATTACGGATATTAAAAATTTTATGTTGCATCTGCTTTCCCGCGAAACCTTTGACCGGTTCTATGTGGTGGAAGCTTCGGTAAAAATGAATATTTCCTACCATATTGACGGACATCTGCATCATGATTTTTTCGACACAGAGGACGCAGAGGAACTACAGCGTCAGTATTGTTTCTGGAAAGAGCTCCGTCCCCATATGTTTAACATTATCCGGGGAAAACGGCTTCCTCTGGGATGCAAGATCGTTCTCGCTCTTCCGGAAGCTTCCGTCCGGTTCCTTCTGGCCCAAAGTCAGAACAGTTTCCGGGAAGAAGATATTGAGGGCGTATATCTGAATATCCTCTATGATCCGGAAAGCCTTACGCTCACCACCGGGGTATCCTACCGCACTTTTTCGCTGGACAAAACTTTTGAATACAATGCCGATGACCATCTGCGAAAATTTCTGAAAGACCGGGGGATATGCTGACCTTTTTCCCGGTGGAAACCGACAAAAAAAGCCAATCTTTAAACTCTTCCGATGCAGAGGATATGTCTTCTGCAATCTGCCCCGTCAGAGGATGTTTAAAGGATTGGCTTTTTATTTTTATTATTTTTTTGTTAAAATCTCCATGGCCTTTTTCAACTGGGTATCTTGTTTTTCTTCCTCCCGGGCTTTCGCCCATGTTTTTTCATCTATCTCCACCACGACATCCGGTTTGATTCCCACACCGTGAATATCCTTTCCTTTTGGTGTAAAATATTTGGCCACAGTCATTTTCACCGCCGATCCGTCATTCAGGCGGACAATGTTCTGGACGATTCCTTTTCCATAAGTCTGCTGTCCTACGACCACCGCTTTCCCGCAGTCCTGCAGGCATCCTGTCATAATCTCGGAAGCGCTGGCTGCATTTCCGTTGACCAGTAAAACGATGGGAACCTTTACTTCTTCTTCCCCTTCGCTGTAATAACTGGTTTTGGCTTTGTTTTTATCTTCCGTATAAACGATTAGTTTTTTATCCGGAAGGATGCGGGATACCATGTCGATACAGGTGGTCAGCAATCCTCCTCCATTATCCCGAAGATCGATGATCAGCCCTTTCATTCCCTGTTCTTCCAGTTGGGTCACGGCATCGTCAAACTGCGCGTCAGTATTCTCAATAAACTGGGAAACGGCAATATAACCAATCTTATTTTGCTTCATGGCAAATTCCACCGTCTCCAGTTGGATCTGTGATTTTTTCACCGTCACATCCAAAGACACGCCGTCCCGAAATACCGATAGCTTCACCGGCGTATCGGCATCTTTTTTTATGGCGGCTACCGCCTCCTGCAAAGACAGTTCGGCGGTATCTTTTCCATCTATGGCAACGATAACGTCGTCGTTCTGGATACCGGCCTCATAGGCAGGCCCGTTTTTATTGACCTGTTCCACTACCACATAGCCGGTTCCCGTATCTTTTCTGACGGTAACGCCGATTCCCACATATTCACCGGAGTCTTCTTCCATCATCTGGTCATATTCTTCTTTTGTATAATAAGCTGCATAGGGATCTTCCAGTCCTGCCATATACCCCCGGTAAATGTTCTCTTCCATCTTCTGTTCATCGGGATCTTCCAGATAAAATTTATCTACACAAGATTCCAGCAAAAACAGTTTCTGCATGACTTTAAGATTATTTAATCCTCCGGTTCCGGCAACCCTTGACAACAGAATGAACTGGCCCAGAAAGAAACCGGCCGCAGCAATCAGAAGAACCGTCAGAGTTCTCCGAAAAAGAGACCTTTTTCCGGTCGGCTTTTTTCTGGTCTCTACTTCCTCATATTCTTCCTTTTCCCTCATTAATATTCAATACTCTCCATATATTTCATATATTTTACTACCATCAGGGCAATCTTAAAGGTAATGGCATCTTCAAAGACACGCAGATCAAGATTCGTGCTTTTTTGTAACTTATCCAGACGATACACCAGTGTATTTCTGTGGATGTAGAGCTGTCTGGACGTCTCTGACACATTCAGGCTGTTTTCAAAGAATTTATTGATGGTCATCAGCGTTTCATCGTCGAACTCATCCGGGGAACGTCCTTCAAAAATTTCTTTGATAAACATTTTGCATAACGGCAGTGGAAGCTGATAAATCAGACGACCAATGCCCAGTCGGTTATAAGCCACCACATTGCTCTCCGGATAGAAGATCTTGCCCACGTCCATGGCCATTTTGGCTTCTTTATATGACCGGGAAACCTCCTTGATCTCACTGACGATCGTGCCGTAAGCCACATGCACTCTGGTCATGGCTTCCGTATTTAACATATCTACGATCACTTCCGCCGTCTTATGCAGTTCATTATATCCCTCGCCGGCTTTTACTTCTTTGACGAGAATAATATTTTTCTCATCTACCGCCGTGATAAAATCCCTGGCCTTGGTGGAAAAAATGCTGCGGACGGTTTCAAAAACATTATTATCTTTGTCATTCTTCGTCTCGATAATGAACACCGAACGTCTGACGTCGGTGTCAATATGCAGTTTTTTTGCCCGGTTATAAATATCCACCAGCAACAGATTATCCAGCAGCAGATTTTTGATAAAGTTATCTTTATCAAAGCGTTCCTTATAGGCAACCAGCAGATTCTGAATCTGGAAAGAAGCCATCTTACCGATCATATAAACGTCATCGGTCTCTCCCTTAACCAGAATAATATATTCCAGCTGGTTTTCATCGAACACTTTAAAAAACTGATAGCCCTGCAGCATCTGACTCTCTGCCAGAGATTCCGCGAAGACCAGGACGGCTTCCTTGTATTCCTCCACTGCATCCAGGGTAGACGCCAGCGGTTTTCCTTCCGTATCCATTACACATAAATCTATTCTTGTGATTGCCTTAATCCCATCAATGGTATCCTGCAAAATCTGATTTGAAATCATAGTATCACTCCGTTCTTTCCTCTCTAATGTTTGTTTTTGTGCTTTTGTATAAAAAAATAGGACTTATTTGTTATTCTAATACAATTACCAAAAAAAAAAAAAAGGAAAAAACATAAAAATGTACAATTCCTCTTTCTTTTTGTGTCACATAGCTGTTAATTTCTATAAACTGTATTCTTTTTCTATAATCCTCTTACTTTTCCCCGTCTTCTTCCTCATCCGATGAGGACGTATCATCCAGCACCTTCTTTTTAAAAATCGATCCCACAATTGTTTTTTTGATGAGAGAATCTTTTTTTGCATGATACCACAGATGATCCAGATGAAGCATACGCATAAGGGAAGGCGCTTCCTCCGTCTCCTTACGGATGAGCGGCTGTATGGATTCAATGCAGATACAAAGCCGTGCATTGATCATTGCAGAATATTTCTTCAGAAACATCATCTGCTGATGTACCGGGAGGCAGAAGAAAACAATATCCGGGATATTGGCATTGATTTCATTGATGACTTTATCCGCCTCTCCCTTACTCTCCCCACCGAACACGATCCCTTTCACATAAATATCCGGATAAGAAGCATGGAGATACTCTTCCAGAGAATCCATATGTTCCTTTTTTTCCATGACGGCGAAAATTTCTCTGTTTTCTTTATTCAGTTTACTCAGAAAACGTTTCAGATATTCATCGGCAAACTCTCCGATGCCGTTACTTCTTTCCCCGTCGCTGTGCTGATGACGCACGGCCAGCTCCATGTAGCGGTCCCCGGTCAAAATCAGAGGACAGGACTGTATCAGTTCCGCTGCCCAGGGCTCACTCTGACAATACAGGGAACTTTCCGCCGACAGGAAAAAAATAGTTTTTAATCCTTTTCTTCTCATGTAGTCCATGGACAGATTCACCGCTTTATCCGGCCGCATCACTGCCACATCTATACCAAGGACATTTACTTTTTTAGAATGTTCTCTCATTCTTCTGGTCCTTTCCAGCTATTTCCGATCATTCGGAATCTTTGTCAAATCGATAGGAGCCATCGGAAATTCCTTCTTCTTCGGCGTCTTCCTCTTCCGTTGTCTCTTCTTCAGATTTTCCGCCGGAAACATGATCCGTATCATCCCCGCCGACATCTGTACTGTCTGTTCCGATATATACCTGAATATCCCCGCCTGTATCAATATCATCCACTTCAATGATGGCATCCGGGAAGTATTTCAGGAGATCTTCTCCCATGCCCTCCTCAGAAACAATAATTCTCGTGGTGGACAGCGGTCCTTCATCCTGATAATTATCCAGGAAACTGATGGTGTACCCTTCTTCTTCCAGATATTCTTCCCAGTCTCCGGCCAGGCCTGCCACGTAAGCGGCATTATATAATTCGATGGAATATTCTTTGGAATCTCCCGCACTGTCCCTATTTTCTTCATCGGAGTCCTCCTGCCGGCTGTCCTTCGACGTGGTGGTCTGCTTTGTCTGGCCCGAACCACCGGCTTCCTCCGCCTGTTTTGCCAGCGTTGCCACCTGCAGTCTGGCTTTCTGCGAATCGATGGAAAATACTCCGTTGGATTCTGCGCCCTGCAGGATACGTATGGTGATGTTTTCCGGATCAAGCTGTTTGATGATCCTTTCTTCATCGGACAGATTCCTGTCCTCACTAAACTGTGCAAGATTGGTATACTTTTTGTAAATGACTGAAGATTTATTTTCTTTAAACAGGCTGGTGAAAAAAGCCTGCATATAGGCGCTCGTCCTCTCCAGACGGGCCGATTCTTCTCTCTCCGTTCCATCCAGATAAGTCATCAGAGCCATGGCTTCGCGGGCAGTCAGGCTTCCTTCCGTGCCGTCCGTATCATCGCTGTCTGAATCATCGCTGTCCGTATCGTCTTCTCCGTCATCGGTATCTTCCGAATCGTCGGCATCCGGATCAAGCGTCTGCAGCACACCGTCGGCATCCCGGTAGGAAATGCTTTCCTCCAGCGCATACTCCACATGATCGGCCATATTCAGAAATTTCACAAAGTCCTCTTCGGTCATCACGTCATATCCGGACATGGAAATCCCCAGAACGTTTTCCAAAACCTCGGTGATCATCGCATATTTTTCTTCGCCAAAACAACGGACAAGACTGTCCATGGTAACAGTATTTTTTGCTTCCGGCATCTCTTTTTGAATATCTTTTAACACATCCCGTCCCACCGTCATCTGGGCGTTGGAGGGAATAAGCAAAATATCCAGCAGATCATTTTTTGTATTCAGCATATTCAGGGCAATGTACGGTTTGCCGCCGTCTTCCGCCTCCACAAAAAACAGAGTGTTTCTCATATTTTTATCATCTATTTCCGGCTCTTGTGTATCCTTGTTTCCCAGGTTTGTTATCTCGGTCTTTTTCTCTGCCACTTTTCTCAGGTCATAAAAACTTCCGGTAAGGTAATAGGTCACCCCTTCAAAAGAAACGGTGGCAATCACCACCATCAGTCCAAGGACGACAAGTACCCTGAGCAGAAAAGAGAAAAATCTGACCATCCAGTTCGGCTCTTTCATCATAGCCCTCCTATCCTATTTTATTTGTTAAGTATAACAAACTTCCATTTTCATTTCAAGTTTTGACAGAAAAACTTAAAATAGAAATGGAAAATTGTTATAAAAAAACGTATAATCATAGGAAAACCCACGAAGGAGATTTCATATGAAAACAGTAGTAATTACAGGCGCTTCCAAAGGGATCGGGCTGGCTCTGGCCCGGTTTTACGGCGCGCACAGATGGAATATCACCATAAATGGAGGCCACGATGCACAGGCTCTGGCATCCGCAGCCAAAGAGCTTTCCTCTCTGACCTGCGTCACCACTTATCTGGGAGACCTTTCTTCGGAAGAACATGCTTCCGGCCTGATCGCCCATGCCCTCCAGACTTTTGGAAAAATCGATCTGCTCATCAATAATGCCGGCATTTCCCATATCGGTCTTCTTTCTTCCATGACCACAGCCCAGTGGCACACCGTGATGGGTACCAATCTGGATGCGGTATTCTATACATCCAGGGCCGTGATTCCTCATATGGTGCGCCGCCAGGAGGGAAAAATCCTGAACATTTCTTCGGTATGGGGCGAGGCAGGCGCTTCCTGTGAAGCCGCCTATTCCGCTTCCAAAGGCGCCGTCAATGCCCTGACCAAAGCGCTGGCCAAAGAACTGGCTCCCTCAGGCATTTCCGTGAATGCGGTCAGCATGGGCGTCATTGATACCGCCATGAACCGCTGTTTTACCGAAGAGGAGCGGGCAGCCCTTGCCGAAGAAATCCCCTTTGGCCGATTTGCCACCCCACAGGAGGCTGCCGCCTTCTGCTATCAGGTTACCCAGTCGCCTTCTTATCTGACCGGACAGATTCTGCGGTTTGACGGCGGATGGTTATAAAGAACCAAAAGGAGCGGTCTCCGTGGCCAACCACAGGTTTTCTTCTTCCGTAAGATAAGGAGAAAGCGTTTCTCTCACCCGGCGATGATAGGTATCCAGCCAGTGTAATTCCTGTCTGGTCATTTTTTCCGGCAGGATGGCCGCCCGCTCAAAGGGAACCATGGTCAAAGGCTCAAAATGCAGAAAACGGCCATATCCGTTTTCTCTCTCCCGAACGCAGACCAGAAGATTTTCCAGTCGGATCCCAAACTTTCCTTCCAGATACACGCCCGGTTCATTGGAGGTGATCATGCCCTCTTCCAGAACACAGTCATTTCCTCTTTTGGCCGATGGCCGATAACGAAAACTGTTGGGACCCTCATGGACGCTTAAAAGATACCCTACTCCGTGACCGGTTCCATGGTTATAGTCGTAGCCTTTTTCCCACAGCGGCATTCTGGCCAGTCCGTCAAGGCTTACTCCGGTGCATCCCCTCAGGAAGCGGGCGTCGGACAGATGAATGTGTCCACGCAGTACCGTAGTATACAATTCCTGTTCTTCTCTGGTCAGCGGGCCTAAAGCAATGGTTCTTGTAATATCGGTGGTTCCTTCCCGGTAATGACCGCCGGTATCCGCCAGTAAAAAGCCTTCCGGTCTGCATTCCGCATCCGACTGCGCGTCGGCGCTGTAATGTACGATCGCACCATGAGCGCCATAGGCCATGATGGGAGCAAAACTGGCTCCCAGATAATGTTCCTGTTCCCGCCGGAACTCTTCCAGACGGGCAGCGGCAGAACATTCCGTGATTCTTTCTCTTCCAATCTTTTGTTTTATCCAGAAGAGAAAGCGGGTTACGGCAACGCCGTCACGCAGATGGGCAATCCGCTCGTTTTCCACTTCCACCGGATTTTTTACCGCTTTTAACATGCAGGTCGGATTCATGACGTCCATGGTTGTGACGTCTGCGGAAATCTGCCGGACTAAGGCGGCATTCAGGTGCCCGCGGTCAGCCAACACCGTGGTTCCTTTCGGCAGTCCGGCCACATCCGTATAGATTTCTTCATATTCCCGTAAGATCACGCCGTCCTGCGCAAGAGTATTTCTTACCGATGCGGGAACTGCCTCCGTCTGTACATACCAGTAAAGCTGCTGTTCACTCATCAGCAGATAGGATAAAACTACCGGCGTACACTCCACATCATTTCCCCGGACATTTAACAGCCAGCAAATATCTTCCAGCGAAGCCAGCAAAAACCATTGCGCGTTTTGTTCCTGCATTTTTTCCCGGACTTCGGCGATTTTTTCTTTTCTGGATTTTCCGGCATAGTTCTCTTACAGGATCCAGACTGGTTCTTTCGATAAGGCCGGCC
>ENA-ORTP01002363-ORTP01002363.1-human-gut-metagenome-genome-assembly--contig:-NODE-2363-length-15970-cov-2.527553_pt1 | contig 15970 bp, 12 predicted proteins | sample MGYA00241913_ERZ509190 | MGnify/ENA primary metagenome ERZ509190 (study PRJEB26280, sample SAMEA2338839) | human gut metagenome | biome: human gut; feature: human-associated habitat; material: faeces...
CGGATCGTCCGCCAAAAAAGTTGCTGAACGAAGCGGCAAGATCTCTTAAAAAATTCACTCCGGAAATGACTTCCCCAAAAACAATTCCTTTATATTCCACAATATTTTTTCCTTCTACAGAAGTAGTTGTTGTAATAATCATATTTTTTCCTCCCTGTGCATGTAAAGGTTTACGTTTTCTTTCTTCTTATTGATCAGTTTTTCTCTTTTGCTGTGGATGTTTTAAAAACAGATACGTTGTACATCCCGATTTTTTTACTAAAATGGCGGTGTTCTTCCATCAATCATTCGAACAAGTCTCATTCTCTCCGTCACATCCATTTATCCGTCCTCCTTTATCCTTATTTTTCCTTCCTTGCATTTTCCCCATGACTTAAGTATAATATTTTTATAGAAAAAGAAACACCCGCAAACAGAGGAAATACATCCTGTTGTTTCCCCTGTTTTAGCGAAAAAGGAGAAAATATGGGAAGACTTTCAACAAAAGAGGACAAAACAATCTATCAGATCTGCCGGGAAAAGTCCGGGCTTTCCCGGGAAAAAGCCAGCGATCTCATGGAGGGGATGCCCGCTTCTCGAATTGAAAAAATCGAATACGAAATACAGCATCCAACGCCTTTTGACGTCCTGCAAATGGCCGATTGTTATAAACGCCCTGACTTATGCAACTATTTTTGTTCTCATCAATGTGAGATTGGCGACCGCTATGTTCCTGCCGTTCAGGTCTCCGCGTTACCAAACATCATTCTGGAAACGGTTGCCTGTTTAAATGAAATTAATCCACTGACCAGCCGGTTGATTCAGATTGCCCGAGACGGACAGATCACCGATGACGAGCTTCATGATTTTGCTTACATCAGCTCAAAGTTAGACGAGGTTTCTCTGGCTATCCACGCCTTAAATCTCTGGGTAGAAAAAACTGCCAGTGAAAACAATCTTAATCTTGAACTGCTCAATGCAGAAAAAGAAAAAATCAGGAAACAGTCCCCCCTGTCCAACTGTTGATACCACCAGATTCTACCATATCGGGATACCCCGGCTTTATCGCTTTTTCTGCCGCCGGTTTTCTTCGATTTCCACTGCGGCAACAGACCAGAATCAGTTGTTCTTTATCCGGCAGTTTTGCAATTTCATTCGCCCCAATGGTCTCATTGGGAATGCAGGCTGCCCCGAAAACTCCTCTTCTTTTGCCCTCTAAAGCCGATGAAAGACCGGCTGCATTTTTTCATAAGTACATAAATAAGAAAAGCCCAGGGCTTTCAACTGTTCCGTTGCTTCCGGAATGTAGGAACCCAACTGTCCCGGACTATGACTGTCGCTGCCAATGGTAACGATCTCTCCTCCCAGATCCCGGTATAAGGTTAACAGTTCTGTCGAAGGCATGGAGTCCTTCATCCCATATCGATGAGAAGATGTATTGATCTCTATTCCCTTGCCATCTGCGATGACAATTTTTAAAATCTCTGCGATGATCGGTTTCACTTTTTCAAAAGGGTAAATCCCCTCTTCATCATAGCGTTTGATATAATCCATATGTCCAATCACAGAGTAATTTTTATATTTCTGTACTACATTAAGCAATTCTTCATAATAACGTTCGTTATACTCCTTCTGACTTCTGCCTCTCTGGAAATCATATGTCCAAAATTCCGTATCTTCCACCTGATGGATGGATAAAAGGATAAAATCAAAAGGATAACGTGCAAATAATTCCTGAAACCGGGGAATCGTATGGGTCTGTATCCCAAATTCCATTCCGGTCTTTATACTGATCTTTCCGTTGTACTTTTCTCTTACTCTTTCTATTTCTTTCATAAATGAAGGATAATCCACATTGGTAATGGGATTTCCATCCCGGTATTGGATTTCTTTTCCGCTGTCCCAGTCTTCTTTTATCCCATAATCCACATGATCCGTAAAACAGATTTCGTCCAGATGCAATCCTATGGCATCTTTTACCACCTCTTCCATGGGGTAGACGGAATCATCACTGAACGCCGTATGTACATGATAGTCTGCAAACATCATTAACCTCCTATTTCCTTTTTCTGTCTCCATCATACTATATTCCCAATTTAATTTCCATGAAAAAATAAATTTTTAAGGAACATCTCCCTGAACTTATGGTATACTACTGTTCACTACAAAAGATAAAGGAGAATATCATGATTTATACATGGCAGGAATTATTTTGGATTTTTTTCATTTATTCATTCGCTGGATGGTGCGCCGGGGTAGTGGCCAACGCCCTTCATCGTAAGCAGTTCGTAAACACCGGGTTTTTAAATCTTCCCTTTTGTCCGATCTACGGTGTAATCGGTGTTGCCTATGGCATCATCCTTCCGGAATTAAGGCATCGGCTGTTTTTTCTTTTCCTGGGTGGATGCATCATTGCTTTCGTGATCATTTTCCTCACCGGATTTATCCTGGAGCAGATTTTTAACCGGAAATGGTGGGATTACAGTCAGTCTCGTTTTCAGTTTCAGGGTTATCTGAATCAGTTACATTTACTGATTTTCGGAGCCATTGCCGTTATCTGCATCCGTTATGTTAATCCCCTTCTTTTCCGATTGATCCATCTTATCCCATCGTCGGTTCTTTTTCTTTCCGCGATGATTTTGCTCATACTTCTGGTGCTCGATACCCTCTGCTGTATCGCTGCATTATTTCAGATGCACCAGTCTATTCGCGCCGCACGTTTTGTTGAGCAAATGCAGGATATTACTGAAGATATTGGTCACGCCCTGACCCGTACCGTGTCAAAACGTATGGAAAAAGCCTACCCGAATATTGAAAAAAAACTGATTTTAAAGACCCCGGCAAAACAAAAAAACAAAGAAGTTTTTGCCGAAGGATGTTGCGCTGCCAAACTGATCTGGCTGTTCTTTCTGGGCGCTTTTCTGGGAGACCTCACAGAAACCATTTTCTGCCGGATTACTGCCGGCATCTGGATGAGCCGAAGCAGTGTGGTTTACGGTCCTTTCAGTATTGTCTGGGGACTGGGCTGTACTTTTCTTACCGCCCTGCTTTATAAATACCGGGAGAAAAGCGACCGCTATATTTTTATTTACGGAACGCTCCTCGGCGGCGCCTATGAATATATCTGCAGTCTGTTTACCGAACTGGTTTTTGGCACGGTTTTCTGGGATTACAGTAAACTTCCCTTTAATCTGGGCGGAAGAATCAATCTTCTCTACTGTTTTTTCTGGGGAATTGCGGCTGTCGTCTGGCTGAAAATTCTCTACCCGGTTTTATCCGGATGGATTGAAAAAATCCCCCGGAAAATCGGCCGGATCGTCACGCCTCTTGCCGTTGTGTTCATGACGATCAACATCCTGATTTCCGGTATGGCGCTTGCCCGTTATACCGACCGGATCGCGCATCCAAAACCTCATAATGCCGTAGAAGCCTTTTTCGACCGGCATTTCCATGACGACCGTATTGAACAGATCTACCCCAATGCCAAAATCGTGGAAAAAGAATGATTCCCACCCCTTTCCAATGACCGGAAAAAACATTTTCCGCCCTTAGAACCTTCGATAATCTTCATCCTTAAAGCGTTGATTTTCTTCTGCTTTGGCCAGATGCTGCAGCATGATGGGAATATCTTTATTCAGCGTTCCCCGCAGAGCAATGTAATTGGACGCATGATTCGCCCGGAATATGGTCCCCGGCGCATCCACATGCTTTAAAAACAGTTTCATTTCTTCCACAACTTCCTCCGGAGAAAGCAGATGCAATCTTTCGCTTCTGATTTCTTCCATGATGGGCATGTCTTCTTCCAGTAGGAGGGTTAAAAAGCCCAGATATTCCGGTTTCATCGCGGAAACCAGATTTGCCGAACACAGGGCATGCTGTTCCATTCGCTCTCTTCCACCCAATCCGGAAATCAACGTCAGGGACAGTTGGATTCCTGCTTCTTTTAACTTGCCGGCAGCCTCTTTCAGTTCCTCAACGGATACATTTTTCCTGACCGCCTTAAGGATCTGTTCATCGCCAGATTCCGCGCCGACATATACCATGGTCAGGCCTGCATTTTTCAGCATGGTCAGTTCCTCTGTGGTTTTCCTGCAAATATCTCTGGCCGTTGCATAGGCCGTTACCCGCTCACGGTTTGGAAACCGTAGTCTGATAAACTGCAAAATATCCAGCAGCAGGTCCGTTGGCACTACCAGCGCATCTCCATCGGCCAGAAAAATCCGTAAAGGATATTGTCCGAATCGCAGGCTCATTTCTTCCAGATCCTTAAATATTTCTTCTCTGGTGCGGATCCGGAATTTCTTTTCTTTATACATACTGCAAAATGTACACCGGTTGTTGGCACAACCGATGGTAATCTGAATAATCAAGCTTCTCGCCTCGCTGGGCGGGCGATAAACATCTCCTTCATAAATCATTGTTTCCCCTCATCTTCTCTGTTATTTTTCTCTTTTTTTCAACATGGTTGAAATTGTATGGTAAAGCAATTTCATATCTACCGGCTTGGCAATGTTGTCCATTCATCCCCGCATCCAAAGACGCCTGTACATCCTCGGTGAACGCATTGGCGGTCATCGCCAGAATCGGAATCGTTCGGGCATCCGGATGATCCAGTTTCCGAATCTGTCGTGTTGCTTCATATCCATTCATAACCGGCATCTGAATATCCATAAAAATTGCGTCATAAGTGCCCGGATCCATCCGCTTAAATTCGTTGACTGCCTGCTGGCCATCTGTCTTTACGGTAAAGGTAGCCCCTCGCATTTGCAGCAGTTCTCCCAGAATTTCCGAATTTATTTCATTATCTTCCACAAGAAGGAAATGGAAACCGGATAAATCTTCTTCCTCCACCTCTTCCAGTTCTCCTGTTCTTCTTTCTATGGATTCCTCGATCTGGGCAAATTCCAGTTCAACCACAAACGTTGTTCCCTGCTGCGGTTGACTGTCCACACGGATTTCTCCGCCCATCAGATCAACCAGCCCTTTCGTAATACTTAATCCCAGCCCGCTGCCTTCCACTCTGGATACTGTTTCACTGCGAATAAACGGTTCAAACAGATGATCCATAAACACCTTGCTCATTCCTATACCCGTGTCACGGATCGTAAAACGGTATCGCACATGGTCTTTTTCTTTTGCTTCGATTTCCTCTGTACGGAAGAAAACTTTTCCCCCTTCCATGGTGAATTTAAACGCATTGCTCAACAGATTAAGGATGATCTGTTTGATCCGTAACGCATCTCCGGAAAACCGGACATGTGTAAAATTGTCGGCTTCCACGATAAATTCCAGCCCGGCTTTTTCTGCGGAAGACATCATGATGGAATAAATATGATCCACCAGTTCCTCAATCTGTACCGCCTGATGATTCAAGTGAATTTTGGACTGCTCAATCTGACTCATATCCAGAATATCATTGATCAGACTCAGTAAATGCTGGGAAGATACCGATATTTTATGTAAATAATCGTGAATTTTCTCCCGGTTATCCAGATTGGCCATGGCCAGCGTGGTCATTCCCACAATGGCGTTCATCGGCGTACGAATGTCGTGACTCATGGAAGAAAGAAAATCACTTTTCACCCGATTAGCTGTTTTCGCCTCGGTCAGTGCTTTTTCCAGCGCCACTTTCGTTTTCCTTTCCGCCAGCACCACGTCCGTCACATCGGAGCGAATAAACGATACCCTCCCCAGACGAAGATCAATGGCAGAAATCATCATATTTTTTGTATGAATCTTGCGGCTGGCGTCGTAGGTGGAGTAGATAAAGGAATAGCTTCCTTCTTTTTTCAGGCGGGCGAGCATGCGGGATTGATCAAACATTCCCGCCACATACTGTCGTTCCCGTTCGCTGTCAATCACCACCTCTTCGATAACTTTCTTTACCCGCGCCGAATTACATCCGCGGTTTTCACTGATGTTATCATCGCCTCCGCTGACGATTTCATAACGGTCTGTAAACAGATTTACATCTGCCACCAGATCATAATTCGTGGAAGAAAGCTGCATAAAGATTTTCTCCCGGATTCGCTTTTCCGTAATATCGGTCACCATGAGAATACCGGTGACATCCCCGGTATCCGGCGTTTCCACCAGTGAAACTTTAAATTCAACGTACTTCCCTGACTTTTGTCCCGGCAGCATAAGGAAACACTGCATGACCACTTCTTTTTCACCGGCGAAAAACGCCTGCAAAGATGGCTCGTTTAAATATTTCGCATAAAAATCCTTTCGTTCCTCTTCATCGACAATCAGAGTGCCCAGACCAAGAAAAAATTCTTCCCGATCTTCGCCGAAAGTCTCCAACAGGTTGCTTTCCGTGCGATCCACAATTTCATAAATTTTATTCTGGGTGACATTACAATGTCCCAGAACCAACGTATCGGAGCCTGCCATCATATAATGCTGCGCAATTCTTTCTTTGTACTGCTGCCGAAGCTGTTCCTGCATTTTTTTCTCCGCCGTAACATCATGATAATCGGCATACACTCTGGCGTCTCCACCCTCACATTGAATCACCGAAAACTTGGCATTGACCCAGATGTAGGATCCGTCGCCCTTTTTCAGGCGATATTGCAGCTCATATTTATCCCGTTTTTCTCGAATACATCTTTCCAGATTTTTCTGGACATAGTCCTGATCATCCGGATGAACTCCCGACAGCGCATTTTCCTGATAAATTTTCCACGCCTCTTCAAGGGATACGTCCAGCATCTCTGCAAATCCATCAGACAGGTATTCCGGTTTTATCTCCCCGTCAGTTCCATGATGAATCACGGCCATTCCTCCGGGCAGATATTTGATGACCGTTTGAAAATACTGTTCTAACCGTTCTTTTTCTCTGCGGCTTAACACTTCTTCGGTAATGTCCCGCACGAGCTTGACATAAGCCGGAATACCGTTCCAATCCGTTTCTCTCCACTTTGTCACATAAAAATGATCGTTTTCCTCAAAGGTGATTTCGTTTACTTTTTCCGGACAGTCGTCATCCTTCAGCACACAATATGCGCAAGGTTCTTCTTTCCCATATAAAAACGCATAACATTTTTGTGTATGCTGTTCTTTATTCAGACACTCTTTTTTCTGCACGCTGGTGTAGAGCAGATCATAATTATCCTTACTGATCACATAAATATCATCTGCCTTATCTTCCGCCACATGATAAAAAAGCTGTACCTCCGGTGACATCCCGGAAAACAGAACAAAATACTCTCCCTGTTCTTTCCAGCTGTTTAACTGACACCACTCCTGCTGACCGACTTTACTTTTCATACGAAAATACGCGTTAAGTCCAGTTCCTTTTTTCATGGCTGTTCTCAACGCATATTCTATCTGCATCCGATCAGAATCGCTGACAATCTCCAGACTATCCTGCTCTTTGCTTTGTATCCCTTTTGTTTTATTCTTTCCCAACAAATCCGCCACATGATCCGAACAATATTGCCAGACAAACTTATCGGCGTCACGATCATATCTGGCCATCCCTCCGTGGAGCTTTTCAATGACTGTTTTTAATTCTTCCGGCATTCTTTACCCCCTTTCAGTTATCCTGACTGTCTGCATAATGACGAATCTGCGTCAAATGCTTTTGATAACACGCTTCCAGATCCGGTAAAACCGCTATGGCTCTTCCAATGTCTTCTACCCGTAAATATTCTGTCACTTCACTGGAAATCTGACATAAGCTTTCAAAACTCAGGTTCATGCAAACCCCTTTTAACGTGTGAATTGCCCGAAAGGCATTTTGTATATCTCTCTGCTCCACAGCCTGAAGAAAGGCATCATAACTGCCATCGCGCAAAAACAGCAGGACGTATTTCTTTACCCGCTCTTCTTTGCCCAACCGTTCCATTATGCTGTGATAATTTCCACCGATTTCTTCGTATAATTTTTCCAATGTCATCTTTTTATTCCTGCTCTTCTTTTTTGATCTCTACAATTTTTCCAATGGCTCCCTGATATTTTCTTTCATTGTCCTGCGTCCAGAGAGCACGACATACCATACGTCCCTGCCAGAGTTTTCCCTGGATCTTTAACTCCACTTCATAGTCCACAATAGGCGAATCCGGTGTGGTCTGCCGCAGACGTCCGTCCAGTTCTTCCATGGTTTCATGATCCACAATGGACAATAACTGTGGATTCTTTTCCGGATTCACCAGACAATGAGGAATTCCAATCTTTTCTGCAGCCCACTCCGAGAGGGAAAGCATGGAAGGAATCACCGTATATTCGAACTGTACCTCTGAGGATATGGAAGAAAAGAACTGAAACTTTATCCGTTCTTCCTCCAGCATACTCAATGTTCTGTTGGACGAAGAAAGCTCTTTATGGGAAAGTAATTGCTCTACGATGTTATGGATTTCTTTTTCACTGGCACGACTTAAAGAATTCATGGTCAGTTCTTCCTGAATGTGATCAGCTATATCCGAAAGACATTCCAGCAAAAGTGGATGAAATGCCCCACATTCTCCGTCCAGAATCATACGCATCGCCTTTTCATGCGAAAAGGCTTTTTTATAAACACGCTCGCTGATGAGCGCATCGTAGGCGTCCGCCAGAGAAACCACCTGCGCGGAAATAGGGATTTCATCTCCTTTTAATCCATCCGGATACCCATTGCCATCATAACGCTCATGATGCCAGCGACAAATTTCGTAGGCCACTTTTACCAGTGGTTCCTCTTTATGCAGAGGAAGATTCTGCAGCATATCCGCTCCCACGGCAGAATGGGTTTTCATGACGGCAAACTCTTCTTCGGTCAGCCGTCCCGGCTTATTTAATATTTCTTCTGAAATGGAAATCTTTCCAATATCATGGAATGCAGCCGCTTTACTGATCATGGAGATCTGTGCGTTATTCAGCGGATACGCGTCTGTTTTCTCCCGCAGACGTTTTAACAGCATCTCGGTCATGGTACTGATATGTAAAACATGCAGACCGCTCTCTCCGTTACGAAACTCTACGATATGGCTCAGAATCGACACCATAAGCGTATTGCTCTTCTCCCTTTCATACATCTGATCTGCCACCATGGAAATCAACTGTTTTTGTTTGGAATAGAGCATAATGGTATTCACCACTCTCCGACAGACGATCACCTCATCAAAAGGGCGGCTGATATAATCGACAGCGCCCAGCTCATATGCACGTTCCACAACAGAATGGGCATTTTCCGCAGAAATCATGATCACCGGAATTTCCTCAATCCAGTGATATTTATGCATCATGGCCAGCACCTCAAACCCATCCATTCGGGGCATAACAATATCAAGCAGCATAAGGGAAATCTCTGTTCCGTGGGTATGAAGCAGATGCAATGCTTCAATGCCATTTTCCGCTTCCAGAATTTCATACTGCCCGTCAAGCATATCTGATAAAATTTCCCGATTCATCTCCGAATCGTCTACAATCAATATTTTATTAATTTTTCTTTTCCCATACATATTCTCTTTTTTGCACCTTTTTCAAAATCACTTCGCAAACCTCTATATAAATTGAGTTTAACACAAAGCATTTCAAATGTATATGATTAATCCATCCTCCTCGAAAAAAATAATTTTTTCCCTTTTTTCCGCCTTGTGTTGTTTGCAATGCCGAACTATAATATACGGGATAACTATACAAAATGAAGGATATGACAGGGAAAGGAGCAAAAACATGGAGAAAATCTTGCTTTTAGAAGATGATCTGAGCCTGATTCACGGACTGTCCTTTGCGTTCAAAAAACAGGGCTTTGTTCCCTTGATCGCCAGAACACTCCAAGAGGCGGAAGACTTATGGGCAAAAGGAGATTATGATTTACTGGTACTGGATGTATCGCTGCCGGATGGTTCCGGCTTTGCATTTTGTAAGAAAGTCCGGCAGGTTTCCAAAGTACCCATTATTTTTCTGACCGCTTCGGATGAAGAAACCAGCATCATCATGGGACTGGATATTGGCGGCGACGACTACATCACCAAACCATTTAAGCTCGGCGTTCTTTTTTCCAGAATCAACGCCCTGCTTCGCCGGGCAAAATCTTTCAACACCGCAGACACTGAATTGAATTCCAACGGCATACGGGTTGATTTGCTGCAGGGGCAGGTATTCAAAAACGGAACATCGCTGGATCTGACCGCTGCAGAGTACAAAATGCTCTGCCTGTTTATGAAAAATCCAAACATGGTTCTGACCAAGGAAACTATTCTGGATCAGCTTTGGGATTGCGATGGGAATTATATTGACAGCAGCGCCCTTACCGTATATATTCGCCGGCTTCGCATGAAGATCGAAGATCATCCGGGCGATCCGAAAATGCTCCTGACTGTTCGGGGCATGGGTTATAAATGGAACATTTCCGGGTGAACTGCCAATGTACATTTTTGCGAATAAAGACATTAAAAATTTATTTTTTGCCTTAGGAGGAATCTGGTTTATTTTCCTCCTTTTGGCACAGGGATTTCTATGGTTCTTCTTTCAACGAATTTCCTTCGGCCTGCTGTTTATTTTTCTGGCAGCGGGAGGAGCCATATGGACGGTTTGCTTTTTTTATTTGAAAAAACAACACACAATCATGGAACAGGCGGTATCCCAGATTCGTGCGTACCTTGACGGCGACCGTCATGCCCGCATTGCCTGTGAAGAAGAAGGGGAATTATATCGACTGTTTCATTCCGTCAATTCTCTTGCTGCAGTTTTAAATGCGCATGCAGACAACGAACTGCGGGAAAAAGAGTTTTTAAAAAATACCATTTCCGACATCTCTCACCAGTTAAAAACGCCACTGGCCGCTCTGAACATTTATAACGGACTGCTTCAGGACGACGACGTGGAACCATCTCTGGTAAAAGAATTTGCCGATTTATCCGAACAGGAACTTGACCGGATTGAAACGCTGGTACAAAACCTGCTAAAAATTACAAAACTGGATGCCGGTTCTGTCATTATTGAAAGAAAGGAAGAAAATGTAGCGGAAATAATGCAGGATATAGAGCTGCATTTTGCATACCGGGCCAAACAGGAACAAAAGAAGATTCTCCTTTCCGGACAAGAAAATGTTTTCCTTTCCTGTGATCGCGACTGGCTGTCGGAAGCCATCCACAATATGACCAAAAACGCTCTGGACCACACGGAAAAAGGCGATACCATTTATCTCCAGTGGAGACTTTTTCCCTCCGTTATACAGATTATTGTAAAAGACAATGGCAGCGGTATACATCCGGAAGACCTGCACCACATTTTCAAGCGGTTTTACCGCAGCCGTTTTTCCAAAGACCGACAGGGCATCGGGCTTGGACTGCCCCTTGCAAAAGCAATTATTGAAGCCCACAACGGCAGTATCGAAGTAGACAGTGTGTTGGGAAAAGGCACGGTCTTTACGATAAATTTTTTCATTCCTACAAAATTGTAGGCTGGTTGTAGGGTAACTGTAATATTCCGGTGCTATCCTTTTTATGCAGACAGAAAATAATCCTTTTGTCTACATAAAAATCATCAAGAAAGAGGTGTTTACACGATGAATTTATTAGAGGTCAAAGAAATCTGTAAAACCTACGGCAAGGGCGAAACCGCTGTCGAAGCTTTGCAAAAGGTCAGCTTTTCCGTTCCCAGAGGGGAATATGTGGCCATCGTAGGAGAATCCGGCTCCGGAAAAAGCACCCTGCTCAATATGATCGGCGCACTGGACGCTCCCACTTCGGGCAAAGTGTTGATTGACGGTAAGGATATTTTTTCCATGAACGACCAGAAACTGACTGTATTCCGTCGTCGAAATATCGGTTTCATTTTTCAGGCATTTAACCTGATTCCGGAACTGACCGTGGAACAAAATATCCTCTTCCCCCTGTTACTGGACTACCAGAAGCCAGACAAAAAATATCTGGAAGAACTGCTGACGGTACTACGTTTGCGGGAACGCAGAAATCATTTACCCAGCCAGCTTTCCGGCGGCCAGCAGCAGAGGGTAGCCATCGGTCGCGCACTGATTACCCGTCCGGCTTTGATTTTGGCGGATGAACCCACGGGTAACCTGGACAGCAAAAACAGCAGCGAGGTCATTGCTCTGCTGAAAGAGGCATCAAAAAAATATGAACAGACCATCATTATGATCACCCATAACCGCAGCATTGCACAAACGGCTGACCGGGTATTACAGGTATCGGACGGTATACTGACCGATTTTGGGAGGTACTGCCAATGAAAAATTATTTATCCCTTATTCCAATTTCCGCAAAGGTACGAAAAAGACAAAACCGGATGACGATGTTGTGTATCATCATTTCCGTCCTGTTGGTGACGATGATCTTCAGTATGGCCGATATGGCCATCCGCATGGAAAAAACACGAATTATCGAAAAACAGGGAAACTGGCACATCATGTTGAAGAATCCATCTGCACAGCAGATCAAAGAAATCGCACGGCAAAAAGAAGTCCTGGCTTTTTCCCGTTATGATGGGTTAAATTACGATTTGTCTGAAGATTATACAATCCAGGGAAAACGCTGTGTTATCGCAGGTGGAGACCGTGCGGTTCTGACAAAAATCTATAATAATTTAACCGAAGGACGCTATCCGGCAAAAACCAATGAAATTTTACTTTCCCGTCGTGCAAAAGATCAGCTTTCTTTACGTATTGGCGACGAAATCCTCTTGCACACACCTGCCGGGGATTTTGCCTATACCATTTCCGGTTTTGGCGGCGATGTTACCATAAGCGCCGACGCCGATGTTGTCGGCGCATTTCTCTGTTGGGACGCTTTCCAAAACCTTGCCAAAACAGAAGGAGCTCCGCTTGCTCCCGTTTGTTTTGTGCGCTTTCATGAGAATACTCCCATGCGAAAAGTCATTGCAAATTTGCGTCGGACCTATGGTTTTACCGAGGAAACCTTATCCGAAAATACGGCTTTGCTGGGATTAAGTGGATTCAGCAGCGATTCTTACCTTATGGGGATGTACCTTGTCGCTTTCCTTCTGTTTCTTCTGGTTCTGACGGCAGGCGTCTTTATGATTGCCGGAAGTCTTAACAGCAAAACCGCAGAACGAACACAATTTTACGGTATGCTTCGCTGTATCGGCGCCAGCCGGAAACAAATCATGCACATTGTCCGACTGGAAGCGCTCTATTGGTGTAAGACGGCAGTTCCCATCGGTGTAATCACCGGAATTGCAGGAACATGGCTTCTTTGTGCGCTTCTTCGGTTTGGCGCAGGCGCTGAGTTCGTACAGATTCCATTATTTGAGGTCAGCATCATCGGCATCCTCAGCGGAATCCTCGTTGGCATTTTGACCGTTCTTTTATCTTCCCTTTCTCCTGCAAGACGGGCAGCCGGTGTTTCTCCGGTCGCGGCTGTTACCGGAAACCTTTCCGAAAACAGAAAAAGATTACGGCCGGTCAGAAAAAACTTTTTGCACATCGAGACGACGCTGGGCATTCATCACGCCGTATCCTCCCCAAAAAATCTGCTTCTTATGACCGGCTCCTTTGCACTGAGTATTCTTATGATTTTAAGTTTTTCTGTCCTCATTCAATGGGTGAATATGGCCCTCCATCCTTTACAGCCATGGGCGCCGGATGTCTTTTACAGCTGTTCCGAACAACAGCAGGGCATTACAAAACATTTTGCCAAAGAGGTGGAAAGCCGCCCCTATGTCCGCCGGGTATTTGGAAGAATGTATCAAAGTCTTTCTGCCAACTATGAAGGAAAACCGGGGAAAATTGATCTGATTTCTTATGAAAATCAACAATTTCAATGGGCAAAAGAAGATTTAATTGCCGGCGATCTGTCCGCCGCCATTGAAGGCAAAGGCGTACTGACAGTTTTTGATAAAAGCAATACTTTGCAGGTTGGGGATACCATTCATCTGAAACAGACAGACCTTACCGTCGTCGGCGTCTTAAAAGATAGTCCGTTTGATACGTCAAATCATCCCACTGTCATCTGCGCAGAAAAAATGTTTACCGCTCTTACCGGTAAAAAGGTCTATACGGTTCTTGACGTACAGTTGTCCAAAAAAGCCACAGAGCAAAACATCCGTGAGCTAAATGCTCTGACAAATGGAGATTTTGCGTTTTATGACCGTCTGACGCAAAACAAAGACACACAACATACCTATTTGATGTTTTGTCTGTTTGTGTATGGCTTCCTTACGGTCATCACATTGATCACGATCATTCATATGATCAACAGTATTTCCATGAGCGTCGCGGCAAGAACAAAGCAATATGGAGCCATGCGCGCAGTGGGCATGGACCGTTTGCAAATGACAAAAATGATCCGTGCAGAAACGATTACCTATACCCTGCTCGGTTTCCTCGTCGGCTGCGGTCTGGGGTTACCTTTACATCATTTTCTCTATTCCCGAATGATCACACATTACTGGGGAACGGCATGGCAAATTCCTTTCTCCTCTATTGGAGGAATACTGGCGCTGCTTGTGGTTATTTCTCTTTTTGCGCCCCTTGCTCCGGCCAGACGCATCTGCACCATACCAATCACTGCAACCATCAACGAACTATAAGGTACACCCGGTCTTTTTTCCGACAAAAATCAGGGGAGCAGCGCATATACACTGCGTCACTCCCCTGATGGCTTTTCTTTCTCTTTTTTCTTTCTCTTTTTTTATTTTCCGTTTTTTTCCACAGCCGCAAATCCTTTTTGTAAATCGGCAAGAATATCGTCGATATGTTCGGTACCTATGGAAAGCCGGATCGTATTTTCCTTTATACCCTGCTCAGCCAGTTCTTCCGGTGAAAGCTGACTGTGGGTTGTGGTGGCCGGATGAATCACCAGACTTTTCACGTCCGCCACATTGGCCAGCAGGGAAAAAATCTCCAGATGATCGATAAATTGATGGGCTTCCTTCTCCCCTCCCCGGATTTCAAAAGTAAATATGGAACCACCTCCCTGAGGGAAATATTTCTCATAGAGAGCATGATCCGGATGGTCCGGTAATGCGGGATGGTTAATTTTTTCCACCAGCGGATGCGCACGGAGAAAGGCAATCACCTTTTTCGTATTTTCTCCATGACGTTCCAACCGTAATGACAGCGTCTCTATGCCCTGCAAAAGCAAAAAAGCAGAAAACGGAGAAATTGTCGCGCCGGTATCCCGCAGCAAAATTGCGCGGATATAGGTAACAAAAGCTGCTTTTCCCGCCGCCTCCACAAAAGAAACGCCATGATAACTGTCATTTGGTTTGGCAATGGCGGAAAACTTATCCGATGCCGTCCAGTCAAAATTACCGGAATCTACAATGATCCCTCCCAAAGTGGTGCCATGGCCGCCCAGAAATTTTGTCGCTGAATGGACCACGATGTCTGCCCCGTGTTCAATCGGCCGAACCAGGAACGGCGTTCCGAAAGTATTATCGACAATCAACGGCAATCCATGGCGATGTGCAAGACTCGCCAGAGCGTCCAGATCAGGAATATCACTATTGGGGTTACCCAGCGTCTCCACATAAATCCCTCTCGTATTTTCCTCAATAGCCGCTTCTACCTCGTCAAGATCATGGATATTGACGAAACTTGCCGTAATTCCAAAATGGGGAAGCGTATGCGCCAAAAGATTATAGCTGCCCCCGTAAATTGTTTTCTGGGCAACAAAATGTCCGCCGTCCTGACCAAGCGCTTCAAGAGTATAGGTAATTGCCGCTGCGCCGGAAGAAAGAGCCAGTGCAGCCACGCCGCCCTCCAGAGCAGCCACACGTTTTTCCAGAACATCCTGTGTAGAATTGGTTAATCGGCCATAGATATTCCCTGCATCCGCCAGATTAAACCGCGCCGCTGCATGGGCTGAATTTTTAAACACATAAGAAGTCGTTGCGTAAATCGGAACCGCACGGGCATCGGTCACCGGATCAGGACTTTCCTGTCCTACGTGCAGTTGTAATGTCTCAAATCTTAATTTTCCCATGATTTCTACTTCCTTTCTTTCTTCCTAATTTTACAGCCCCAATACCTACCCTTGTAATGGGTTTTAATATACTCTTTAATTCCTATTTTGTCAATAGG
>ENA-ORTP01002369-ORTP01002369.1-human-gut-metagenome-genome-assembly--contig:-NODE-2369-length-15925-cov-2.591241_pt1 | contig 15925 bp, 11 predicted proteins | sample MGYA00241913_ERZ509190 | MGnify/ENA primary metagenome ERZ509190 (study PRJEB26280, sample SAMEA2338839) | human gut metagenome | biome: human gut; feature: human-associated habitat; material: faeces...
TCCACTCATAATCAATAATATAAGGTGTTTTTTCCGTATATACAATGTTATCAAAAGTCAAATCAAAAATAAGATTTCGATACCCAAATTCTTCTAAATCCGCAATTTCACCAAAAACTTCTTTGTATTTAGCATCCTGCCCAACAAGTTCCCTTTCCTTTTCTTTATATTGCTTTTGTATGATTTGTTCATATTCTTCTACCAACATACACATTAAAACTTTATTCTTTGCGTCCAGTGCCTCAAGCATCTTTTCAGCCAGAGATTTTCCCTTAACAAACGTAAAAAATACCGCTCCATCTCTGACAAAACACGGACACAACAATTCTGCATATGCAGATTCTTTAAAAGTCTTTTCCATTTGCTCTACATGTTCTTTGGCTTCTGGAACTAATGGTTTTTTTATTACATATCTTTTCCCTGCTTCTTCCACTATACTGGTCTCAATCTGAAAAGGACTTCTTCTCTCTCGTACCATTTTTGCATAGATTTTTTTCATTTTTTCTTAAATATCTCCCTTTTGTCCAGTTTCATTTTTTCTCTTTTCCTTCTTTATTTCTTTGCTTCAACAAAAAAAGAATTAGAAAAAAAGTCAAATTTTTTTTCTTTTATTATATTTTGAAAAACTCTTGTTTCATCAAAAAGCTGTAACCTGTCATAAGAAAAACTATCCAAACTACAAATAACATCATCTTCTTTTGGCAAATAGTTTTCTGAAAAAATCTGCTGTGCAAATTTATGATCGGGAAAAGGATAATAAAATTCTGCTGCAGAATATCCTGTTTTTTCTAACATCTTTTTCAATTCATCTTTTGAAAAAGATGTTTCTTTTTGCTGAGAAAATATGTAATTTTCCATACTATCAAAATATCTTCCCGTATGATCTTCTGCATGACCTGCCCAATATTTTAAACCAAATTTATTTTGCACGGCCAGCAACAGTTTTCCGTCATCTTTTAACATTTCATGAATTTTATTCAGAAAATAAGCAGGTGCATTTTCATCCTCTATATAGCAATAGATATATTCCAGTCCTCCTATCAAAAGGACATAATCATATTTTTTCTTCACCGGAACAACATTCCAGGGACCAACCAAAATATTAAGATTTGCAAATTTTTGATTTCTCCATGCATTAACCACTGACTTCTTCCTAGAACTTTCTATGCAAGTGACCCGCTTAACTTTCTCGCACAAAATTTCTGTTAAAATTCCACACTCTGCACCAATTTCTAATACTTCCACATCTGGCGTAAATTCATACCAGTCCAAAATATTTTTCCTTAACGGCGAGACATGATATAACATTTCCCACCGATCATCTTGCCATAGTATTTCTATGGCTTCCTTGTCCTTGGAGAAATACTCCAATAAATTTTCTTCTACGGAAGTATCTTTTGGCTCATATTTTTCATCATACCAAGTATCATCAAGAACGACGTTCCCCACCTTCTCCATACCATGTTCTCCTTAATTCAGATCTTGAACAATGTCGTCAATAAAAGAAAAGACTTTATCGTTCTCCACATAATCTTTATTCTTCACTTCTAAAACGAACTCTTTTTTATACCCTTTACATAGTTCTGCCAGCTTTGCGGCAATATTTACCGGGCTCACATTATCTACAGAAATAATATTGGCATTAAAATCAGACAAATCTTTATTGGCATAATTATTTGTGATTACTTTCACTCCAAATTCAGACATTTCCAGAGGAGGATAACTTGGATGTGGAGAAGACATCAAAGATATACCAGCATATGTTTCCATCATACATTTTCCATATTCTTCAATGGACATTTTTCCTACAGAAATCAATCGTTTTCCCTTCCCAAGGTCTACGCTCTGGTGATATTCTCCGGCAGAAACAATTTCCCATTCCTCTATATTTTCCATATTTGCCACCCATTCCTTCAGACTTGCAACCACAAGTGAAAATGCATTTCTTTCTGTGGATGGACGTCCATACACTAATATCTTTTTCTTTTTTTCCAATCTTTTCCCGGCATACTGTAAAAGAACCTTTTTCAATCCTCCGTTTAACACTGGATCAAAAAAATATTCTTTTTCAAATACATAACCTTCTTTTTTGAAGAACTCATAGAGTAAACGACTATTAAACACCGCAATTTGTGGATAGTCGGTTCTATATGTGGAATCCGCCAACAAATATCTCGTAGACCACGGATAAAATCCCGGCTCATAATCTTGTATGAAATAAATAAATGGATTTGGTTTTATTCCCAATTCCTTTTCATATCTGCTATAGGCTGTCTGGGTACAATAAGCTGTCCACCATCCGGTAAACACAAAAATATCTCCTTCCGCTACAGGAATACTTTCTCCATACCTCGCATTGTACGGCACAATCTGATGCTTATCTTCACAATTTTTACTAGCTTTGACCAGGCGATATTTTTCTTGAAATCTTTGCAAACCTTCTCTTTTTGGAGATGCATCAGTCAGAATCAATCGACTGGCATACCCTGTTTTTTCCACTAATTCTTCAAAAAATTTTAACGCTGTAGAAATACCTCCAAACACATGCTCTGGATTAATGGATGGAACAAGGAGATTAATTCTTTTTCCGGTAAAATTACTTTTTCTGAATTGATATTCAAAAATCTCCGGTATCTGTATTTCACTTTCTTTCATTAAAACATCTTTATTGGCATTATTAATAAATTTCATAACATCACTTTCTCTTTTTAGAAATTGTTGATTTACTGCTACTTTGGGTTTTGTTTTTGTATAATCAAGATTTACATTATAATATGGATCCCCTTCTTCCATCCACATCTGATAATAAAATTTTGACAATTCAAAATCTACAGGTGGAATATAGGAATCTCTACTTTTTGATTCATAATGATAAAGTTTAACATATGGATCATAGATATTTTTTAATCCTCGGTTATACGCGCGGATACATAATTCAATATCACTTCCACAAATAATAAAATCTTCATCAAAATCACCAATATACTCCATAGTTTTTCTGGACACAGCCATTAACGCTCCCGTACAGGCTGTTACATTCCTTGTCACCATCGGAGAAATATATGGTGAACCATAATGAACTGGAGACATTCCTTTATAAATATGATCGGCATAACCACATATTCCCACAATTACTCCTGCATGTTGTATTGTATTATCTTCATACAATAACAAACCACCAACTATACCATTCCCCGGTAAAACCGCCTTTTCCACCAAGCGTTCCATCCAATCTTCCGAAATGATGCTCATATCATTATTCATGAATATATATACATCACCTTTGGCTTCTTTCATCCCATGATTATTTAACTTAGACCAGTTAAATGCATAATTAGCATCTACTACACGGACATAATCAAATTTCTTTTGTATGTCCTGAAAATAAGCATAGGTTTTCTTTTCTTCAGAATTATTATTAAGAATAATAATTTCATAATTATCATAGCGTGTCTTCTGCTCTATGCTCTCCATCAATGCCGCTAATAATTCCACATGATCTTTTGTCGGAATAATCACAGAAACCATTGGCTTCTTTTGCAACAGATATCTCACATCATAGACAAATAAGTTCTCCGTCTCTTTAACAATTGCATTATTTTTTCCGTAGACCCGATTCAAGTGTTCCTGTATTGCCATAAGTCCTGCAGTTTGCGCATATGGTTTTGATTCCGGATTTGCGGCTGTTGATGACGGAATATCTCTCCAACCATATAAAATATGTGGAACATGTACAATTTTATCTGTCTTTTCTGTCATGCGAAGCAACAAATCGTAATCCTGACTTCCGTTGAACTTTGAGCGAAAACCTCCAACTTCTTCAAATAACGATCGTCTAAAACCCAACAAATGACCTATATACATTTGACTGAGTAAAAGATCCGGAGACCACTCTGGCTTATACAAAGGGTCTCTTCCTCTTCCATGTTCGTCAATAATATTTTGATCGCTATATATAATATCTGCATCTTTTTCTTTAACTGCACGTACAAATTCATATAATGCATCATACGTCAGCTCATCATCATTGTCCATAAGAACAAGATAATCTCCCTTTGCTATACCTGCGGCCGCATTGGTGGCTTCTGATATTCCCCCGTTCTTTTCCATGAAAATAATATGAATCTGATCATCTTGTATAGTTTTCAGATATTCTCTAACTTCCGATTTTGTTGAACAATCATCTGCAATACATAATTCCCAATTTTTATAATTTTGTTTTTGAACGGACTGTATCGCTTTTTCCAACCATTTTATTTCTACATTATAGACCGGCATAATTACAGAAAATTTCACATCGCTGGTGAATGAATCTTCCGGAACACTTTTTTTCTGAAAAATTTCTTCCGGAATAGCTAAATGCATATCCGACTGTAACTTATCTTTAAGTCCTGTAATACCGTTACCTTTAATATAATTCAATCCTTTTTTTATTTTTTCTGGCTCCTGTATACAAGTTTTTGCTACTCTTGCAATTGATTTTATTTTACTCATCTGTGTACCTCATTTAATAACTTCTGATATTCTACAGTAGTATCCAAATCAAAATATCCCACTGTTGTTTTCTCAGAAATAACTGTAATACAACAAATATCATACAATCGATTATAAACGACCAAATTATCTCCCTCGTAACCCGTACAACCCAAATGAAGAAGATATTGCCCCCCTTGTATTCGCATGACCTGCTTAAACGTAATGACAATTTCTTCACCAGCCTGAATTATCCCGGTATCTGTCTGTTCTATAATTGTATTTGTTCCAGTAATTTCCGTTCCTTTTGTATCTTTAATACTAAAAGCGAAGATTGGATTTTCTATCGTCTCATAGAATCTAACCTTCATCTTTATAGAAAATTCTTTCATCTTACGCACAGTATTATTGATTTCTTCATTTTCATCAAAAATACCAAAATCAATGATTTCTGCCCGCTGATCACCGTAAACCTGACTATTTGGATTAATCAACATGTATGATTTCCAGGGTTTTCCTTCTTCCAAACCCCGTACCTTCTTCTCTTCCTGATTTTCATCCTCTTTTCCAAATTGCCCTACAAGCACCTTTTTGTATAAATCGACAATCTCATCCGGATTTCCTTCTGCGGCAATAATGCCGTCATTAATCAGAATAGCACGATTACAATACCGAATCACACTTCCCATATCATGGGTAACAAATAAAATCGTTTTACCGGCTTTTTTCAAATCTTCTAGTTTTTTATAACATTTTGTCTGAAAAAACACATCGCCTACAGATAAGGCTTCATCCACAATCAGAATATCCGGATCTACATTAATGGCTACCGCAAAGGCCAGACGTGCAAACATACCACTGGAGTAAGTTTTGACGGGTTGATATACAAATTCTCCAATATCAGCAAATGTGAGAATATCTTCAATTTTTTCATCCATTTCTTCTCTGGTAAAACCAATCATTGTACCATTTAAATAAATATTTTCCACACCGGTATATTCGGGGTTAAATCCCGCTCCTAATTCCAACAAGGCAGAAATTTTTCCATTGATTTTTATCTGTCCTGAAGTTGGTGTCAATACTCCTGTAATAATTTTTAACAATGTAGATTTCCCGGCGCCATTCTTTCCAATGATTCCCAGCATTTCTCCCTTTTCTACCTGAAAAGAAATATCTTTTAATGCCTGAAATTTCTTATGATATTTTTTCCCTCTGATACTTAATGCTTCCTTTACTCTGAGCGACGGCTTATCATACAATTTATATTCTTTTTTTATATTTTTTATATCAATAACTAGTTCTTTCATAAGTTCTCCTCTATGCATTACTATAGGGAATCCGCAAAATGAGGTTTCAATCTTCGATATACCATAAACGCAATGGCAAATATCACTATTGTAAATACCCAAAAATAAATTGTCAATTTTTGTTCCCAAAATCCAGTTCCGTAAATCAAGGTTGTCCTATATCCCTGCACAATATAATACATCGGATTAAATTTAAAAAGCATAACCAGTTTTTCATTTAAATCTATTGTATCAATATTCCACAATATCGGTGTAACCCATGTACCAATTTGTGTTGCAATACCTACTAATTGCAACGTATCTTTAAAAAATACGGCAATAGCCGAAGTCAGATAAGAGAGGGCTAGAACCAGCACAATCATGCAAAAACTATAATAAATAAGCTGCAAAGCAATTGCACCCGGAAACAATCCAAATACAGCATATATTCCTACTAAAACTACTACAAAAAAGATATGGATCCACAAAGATGAAATAATTTTTACTACAGGCAAAATATCAATATTAAATACAACTTTCTTTACTAAATAACTATATTCACTGAAACAATTTGTTGCATTAATCCATGATTCTGAGAAAAAGAACCAAGGAATCAGGCCCGCCATTAGCCATAGAACAAACGGGACATTACTTACTCCCGGGCTTTTTAATCCAATCTGAAATACAAACCAGTATAATACAATCGTCACAACCGGCTGTACGAACGCCCATATGATACCAAGATATGATCCTGCAAATTTCGTCTTTAAATCATTTTTTGATAAATATAATACTAAATCTTTATTTTTTTTGAAACTATTCATCGATTAAACCAATCCTTTACTTTTAGAGCATTTTATCCTTCAGTTTTTTCCACTTACTCCTTTTTACACCTTCAATATTTTTTCTTTGTCTGCTACACACATCCAATATCTTTTTGGAAATTTCTTCAATTTCCAATACCATATGGATACTTTCTATCTCACCTTTTAACACGGGTAAATAGAACCACGGATCATTTGTGTCAAATAGATAATAGCTTGGTTCTATCTCCCTGCCATTGGTTTCAACTATAGGCACCTTCCTCTCCTCTGCCGTGACAGCCAAAATTTCTTTTAAAATAACCACTCCGCTATTTTCCATCGGATCTATTCTCATTGCCCGTGCACCCTGATAAACACGAATATCCACGATTATTTCTTCAGATGTTGTATAGAAATACCTATCGGTGTTTTCCTCTGTTAAACCAGACCCAAAATCATAATAGACCTTTACAAAGTTTTTTTTCAAACAGTCATCATCAAGCTTGTATTTCGGTTTGATCAACGCTGATTTAGAAATTGGAACGCAATCACCACAAATATATTGCTCAAATTTTTTATCCATTTGTACAAATCTTTCTTTTTCCTGTTCTGTAAATAAATATAACGTATCTATTTCCCAATCTTTAAACAACGCCTTCTGAAGAAAACGATAAATAACATAACGAACAGGCAATAAAAATGTAAAGTTCCACTCACTTTCCACTATATTCCAATGTCCATTTTCATTTATCAACTTATCTATATCCAAATTGAAATATTTTCCTTCAATAGCTGCTTCGTTTTTCCAAGAATATGAACCAAAGATTTGTACAAAGTCTTTCGTTTCAACAAAAGAATATTGCGCCAATTTTTCCACCATATGGATAATTTGAAGAATTTTTTCTTTTGCCTCCTCTATTTTCCCTGATGTACACAATTTTTTGATTTTTTCACCGCTCGTTTTCTGCAAAACTATCGGTGAAATTAAAAATCTATCCTTCTTTTTCCATGGTTGAAAACCTATTTTTTGATTCTCAATATCTTGATTCGATAAAGTTAACGCAGACATGTCCTCTATATGTTTCATAGCATTTTGATGTAAAGCATGAATCTCTGTTATTTGTCTCTGTCTATTTTTCTTTATTATCTTATTAATTCTAAATTTTTCTATTCTCTCATTAAAATATTCTGCATAAACTATTTTTTCATCCTCTAAAACTACATCCTTATTTCCTAAGACAATTAAAAATGAATTAGAAAAAAACGGAAACATATTCTCTTTGGTTATCTCATCAAACACTTTTTGTTCATCAAATAATTCCAACCTATCTGTATCCAAGTTACTACCATTCATTTTCAAGCTTCCCTCTTTAGGAAGAAAGTCATCTGAATATATTTTCAGTGGCAATTTATAGTCAGGATATGGATAATAAAATTGGAATGAATACCCTGTTTCTGCAAATATTTTTTCTAATTCATTTTTTCCAAAAGTTATTGCAGAATCTGTTTTTGTATACCCTTCGATACCTTCAAAAAATCTTCCTGTATGATCCTCCCTGCATCCTGCCCAATATTTTAATCCAAATTTATTTTCAATCGCTATAATCACTTTTCCCTCTGGTTTCATGTGCTTTTTCAACAACTGAAGAAACTTCCGAAAAGGGTCTTCCGCTTGCAAATAAAGCGCTGAATATTCCCATACTCCTATTAATGTAATCACATCATAATCATGATCTAGAAACGGTTCTATTTCCTCAAAGTTTCCTACTTTAATTGTAATATTATTATGCTTTTTATTACGATTAGCATTAATTAAACTTCTTCTTCTAGATAGTTCCACACAGTCAACTCTATTTGCCCTTTCTGCGATTGCTCCGGTGATTGCTCCACACCCAGATCCAATTTCCAAAACTTTATGTCCTTTTTGAAATGGAAACCAACTAACTATGTTTTGTCTTACCTGAGAAAGATGATATAAAATAGGCCATGTATTCTTTTCTTTTATCACACGCCCAAATTCATCTTCTTCATATGTTTCCACGATATTCAGCAATTCATCTTCTATGTGTCCATCGGAATATAAATCCTGACCAGAATAAAAACGATAATCCAAAATCACCTGACCAATTTTTTCTCTTTTTTCCATGCTTATACCTCACAAAAGAAAATAATCTTTTCTTTTTATTACCACTAGCTCTTCAGAATAATAATATACTTCTTTATCTGTATGTCTTAATTACGATTTCTTTTTCTTTCAAGTCAAAATTAGGATTGTAGCAGAAATCATTACACAGTTTTTTCCCCCATTTTTTCTGCAACCATTCTTTTCCTTCTCTATAGCCTTTTTCCCATGTAGAAGATACATAATGATACAACTCCACATCTGCTAAAAAGACATTTCGATAGCCTGCTTCTCTTATTTTCAGGCAAAAATCCACATCATTAAAGGCAACTGCCAATTCTTCTTCAAATCCTCCAACCTCTTCAAAAACATCACGACGTACCATCAAACAGGCGGCAGTCACGGCGCTATAGTTCCTTCGTAGCGCGAGGTGGGACATGTATCCGTTATCATCCCGTTCTTTCCCTGTACCCATGTGTCCGGCCACGTCCCATAGTCCCAGCACAACGCCGGCATGCTGTACAGTATTATTTGGATAAAGAAGTTTTGTCCCTACGGCGCCAATTTCCCTGCGTTCGGCCTCTCCAGCCATCAGCGTCAGCCAACGATCCGTGATAACTTCGATATCATTGTTTAAAAAAAGCAGAAGATCACCCCGGGCAATTTTTACCGCTTCATTGTTCAGTCGGGAGTAATTAAACGGAATCGGCTGTTTTAACACGCGAAAATTATCTTTTTGCATATATTTATCAAATAAAGCAAAGGTTTTTTCTTCCTCTGAATTATTGTCTACGATAATAATCTCAAATTTTTGTTCTTTCGTTTTTTTATAAATAGAAGCCAGACATCTCTCCAGCATATCGGCCTTATCCTTCGTGGGAATAATGATGGAGATAAGATGCTCTTTTACTGGATAAAATTCTACATTATAACAAAGAATTTTTTCCAGCATTTTCACGTCTGCATGATAACCTCGACGTTTCACGGCATCTTCCAGCACTTTTTGTCCAGCCAGATAGGCATAATTTTTCTGTCCGCCATCCATAGCCGTAGAACCGGCAATGGCCCTCCAGTGGTAAAGCACCTTCGGAATGTGGTATACCCGATCTGTTTTTTCTGTGATACGAAGAAGCAGGTCATAGTCCTGTGCGCCTTCCACACCAGTGCGGAAGCCACCAACCTGATCAACCAAAGTTTTACGGTATACCCCCAGATGGGAAATATAATTATAAGACAACAGGGTATCCGGACAATAATCTGGTTTGAAGTAAGGCCCCATTCTTTTTCCATCTTCGGTAATCTTATCCTCATCACTGTAAATCACATCCGCATCTCTATGATTTTGTAGCAATTTTGCCGCTTCAAATAAAGCATTCGGCGCCAATTCGTCATCATTGTCCATCAAAACAACAAACTCTCCCTTAGCCAGCTCCAGTGCAGAGTTTGTTGCTTCGGAAATATGCCCGTTTTTACTTCGATAAACTACCTGAATCCGTGAATCCTTTTTTTCATATTTTCTTAAAATTTCCCGAACTTGCACATCTGGAGAACAATCATCTGCCATACAAAGCTGCCAATGATCATAATATTGTTTTTCAATAGAATCTATGCATTTTCTCAGCCATTTTTCTTCTACATTATACACCGGAATACAGATGGAGAACAACGGACGATAAGAAAATTTTTCCATCTCTTTTTTCATTTCTTCCTCATCAACATATTCACAGTTTTTTATCCACTTTTCGTAGGCCTCATTTTCTGTAAGCATATTTACCCTTGTGTATTTAAGATAATGTCTCACTTTCTGCGCGGTTTTTTTCAGGCCATTTACTTTAAGATAAAGAAACCCCTTCTTTATCATCCGAAAGACTACACTCATTTTATACTCCTGTCATTTCCTGATTTCCGGTAAAATTATGTTTTTCCATTTCCCTGTTCCGTTTCCTTTAGAATCAAAGAAACAATAATTCTCCGATAATCTGAATCGGCGATTGTTTAAAAAATCTGTATTTAATGACCAGATATAAGCGTTTCAACTTACCAACGGTATACAATCGGGAGAACTGTTCCAGATAAATCCGATTTTTTTTACTGCAAGCTTCACCATGCAACACAAGAATATCCTGTGCCTGCCGAACGGATTGTCGAAATTTCATTTTTACATATTTCAAATTAGACAAACGTTGCAGAATAAAAGCCAGCGAATTGACTTTTGTTGCACCCACAACATTTTTTTCATGTTGGCGATACAATATTGTAGTCTCATTAAGAAATACGATATGCCCAAACAACGCAGCAGTCAGAGAAATCCACCAGTCGTGCATGGCCGGACAGGTGTTCTCCCATTTCAACAGGCGGTTTAGTTTTCGGTTCCACAGCATTGTGCATCCAGTGACATTATTTTGAATCAATATACGATTTACATCTGTAATATATGGATTAATGGATCGATAAGCAAGATAAGAAGGAGACAATGAATGTAACTTTTCATCTACTACTTCCAAATCCGTATGTACCAATATAGAACCTCCACATTCTTGTTCCGCCTGCTTCATCTTCTCCAGTGTGCGTTCTATCTTATCCTCTTTCCAGACGTCATCCTGATCGCAAAACATATAATACATAAATTCTCCCAGTTCTTGTTCTGCCCAGGAAAGAATATGAGCAAAATTACGGGAGGAATCATGCAAGGCAATCCCATCATCCAGCAAATACATACTGATTTTTTGTTCCTGCTCCCATTTCTTTAAAACCACAAATGTCTCATCCGTAGAACCATCATCATGAACAAGGAGTAAAAAGTCCTGACAGGTCTGACGAGCAAGAGAAGAAAGTTGCTGCTCAATGTATTCTCCCCCGTTATATGTCGCCATACAGATCAGTATAGCCGGTCGTACATTTTCCTGTCCTTCCATATTCTGCCCCCTGTCTCTTTTTATTACTTTGCACTTTATCTGTTTATTATTCTTCAAATTTAAACGTATCTTTATACCCCTGCCACTTCTGATCTTTTTCCGACAGATTAAGCGGTGTTCCATCTTCTAAATAATATCCTTCTGCTGATGGTGTACCCTGATATTCTCCGCAAAGTTCCGGCCATTTTATACCAATATCCGGATCATTCCATGCCAGTCCACCTTCATCCCCAGGATGATAGAAGTCTGTACATTTATAGCAAAACTCTGCTTCATCTGACAGAACCAAAAAGCCGTGGGCAAAGCCTTCACTGATATAAAATTGCTTTTTATTTTCTTCCGTCAGCTCTACTCCATACCACTGACCATAGGTTTTGCTGTTTACCCGAAGGTCTACGGCGACATCAAAAACAGCTCCTTTGATCACTCGGACAAGTTTACCCTGCGGATACTGTTTCTGATAATGCAGACCACGCAGTACACCCTTTTTACTCATAGACTGGTTGTCCTGTACAAAAACCATGTCCAGCCCTGCTTCGTGCATATCGTTTTGGTTATAGGTTTCCATAAAATATCCTCTTTCATCTCCATGCACTGCCGGTTCAATAATATACAGTCCTTCAATCGGACATTTTTCTACTTTAATCTGTCCCATAATTTTACCTCTCTCTAAAATTTCTATTTTTCTCCTTTTGGATAATAAATTATTTGTAAGTACTCACCTTCACAAATAATTTCTCATACTTATCCACAATATATCTCCAGGTATACGCTTCCTCGATTCTTTTTCTGGCTTTTTCTCCATATCGACTACGTTCTTCTTCAGACATACTATCTGCTTTTTCAATCAGCTTTGCCAGATTCCCTGGTTTTTTAGACCAGTATAACGCAGCTTTTCCAGCCACTTCCAGATTAAATCCCACCCCCAGCAATAAATTCAATTCCGTAGAACCTAATGCTTCTAAAAGGCTCGGATTCGTTCCGCCTACTTCGTGACCATGGAAATATCCCCATGCATTTTCCCTGATTTTTTTCAACAATTCCTGATCATATACGGTCCCTACAAAATTTATCCGGGAATCCTGATGAAAACCAGTCCGTTCTTTTAATTCTGCCAGAAATTTATCGGTTACATTGGTCACTAGAACAAAGGATTTCTTCGTTTTTGAGCGCATAAATTCTTTAATCATCGTTTCATAGTTATTTTCCGGCACGAATCGTCCAACCACCAGATAATATTCCCTTGGTTTTACTGTATGTTCTTTGCACCAATTTACCCACTTTTCATCATCATCTGCCAAAATGGAGTGGCTGGTCTCAGAACCATATGCAATAAAAATTGTCCGTGGTTTGTATTGTTCATATTCTTTTTTTATATACTTTTCAATATTTACACTGTCGCAAACCAACAGGTCTGCTTTTTTCACCATTCCTTTTTCAGAATACTTCCAATACCTGCGAACCGCTTTATTCCACTTGGCCCTTTTCCACTCATGTCCATCTGGATTAACATACAAATATCCACCCAGCTTTTTTATTTGTCGTTTAAAATATCCAATAAAAGGCCCTATTCTACATGCCAGAACATAAAAAATCGGCTCCTTAATTTCTGAATGATTCTTACAGTAATTCACGCAATGCTGCAAAGCGGCACAGTCATAATAAATTGCTTTTGCACTCCCTATATTAGGTACCTTTATACAAAAACAATGTGCCCCATTATATTCATACTCGCCTCTGTGATCTGCCAGCACGGCAACATGATATTGAATCTGTTTGTTTTCTTTATATTCTGTCAATTTTTCCACAAACGTCTCAAATCCCCCATAAGCGGCAGGTATTCCTTTAGATCCAACGATAAATATATGTTTTTCTTTCTTATTCATTATTTCTTTTTAATGCTTCTTTTTATTCTCCTTCCAGTGTCTTCAAATATCTGCTTAAAGCATCCTGCCAGGTTGGCAGCAGCGTAAATCCATTATCCACCAGTTTCTGTTTATTCAACCGGCTGTTTTCCGGGCGTTTTGCTTTGGCAGCAAACTGTGCGCTGCTTACCGGTTCCACTTCTACTTCCATACCGGCCTGACGGAAGATCTCGCAGGCAAAGTCATACCAGGTGATGTAACCGCCTTCGTTGGTGGCATGGTAATTCCCGTATTTTTCTGTTTCAATCATATCCACCAGAAGTCTGGCCAGGTCATAGGTATAGGTCGGCGTTCCGTACTGGTCGTTGACTACGGTCAGATGATCGTGGGTCTTGCCAAGATTTAACATGGTACGAATAAAGTTTTTCCCTTTTCCAAATACCCAGGCAATGCGGACAATGAAGAACTTCTCTACGTTCTTTCGCACGGCCAGTTCTCCTTCATATTTGGTCAGACCATATACATTGAGGGGCGTAGTTACCGGATCGTCCGGCTCCCACGGACGGGTTCCTTCCCCGTCAAAAATATAATCGGTAGAAATGTACATGAGCTTACAATGCAGTTCTTTGCAGATTTTCGCGATATTTTCTGTTCCAAGAGCATTGACTTCCCGACATTTATCCAGATTATCTTCCGCTGCATCGACGGCTGTCCAAGCAGCGCAGTGAATGACTGCATCCGGCGCCGCTTCTCTGATCATTCTTTCCACGGCAGCTCCATCTGTAATATCCAGTTCGTCAATGTCCACACCGATGGCGATATGCCCTCGTTTTTCCAGTTCATTGACCACATCATAACCAAGCTGGCCCTTTACGCCTGTAACAAATACTCTCATTTTCTTTCTCCTATTATTTCTCTCATAACGCAGTGAAAGCCCTATCTGATTTTCATCAAAATAGGGCACACTATTTTACTGATTATTCAGCGTCCTGCAGACGTTTTCCATACATGGAATCATAATAATTCTGGTATTCACCGGAAATGATTCTTTCCCACCATTCTTTATTATCCAGATACCACTGGATGGTTTTCTGGATGCCATCTTTAAACATGGTTTCCGGCAGCCAGCCCAGTTCTCCGTGAATTTTGGCCGGGTCAATGGCATAACGCATGTCATGTCCTTTACGGTCGGTGACATGGGTAATCAGAGATTCCGGTTTACCCAGCGCTTCACAGATAATTTTTACAATATCAATGTTTTTCATTTCATTATGACCACCAATATTATATACTTCCCCGACTTTTCCCTGACGGATAATCAGGTCGATGGCTTTACAGTGATCTTCCACGTAGAGCCAGTCGCGAACGTTTAATCCTTCTCCATATACCGGAAGAGGCTTATCAGCCAACGCGTTGGCAATCATCAGCGGAATCAGTTTTTCCGGGAACTGATAAGGACCGTAGTTATTGGAACAACGGGAAATGGTTGTCGGCAGACCAAAGGTTCTGTGATAAGCGTTCACCAGCAGATCTGCTCCCGCTTTGGAGGAACTGTATGGGCTGCTGGTTTTCAGCGGTGTGTCTTCCGTAAAGAATAAATCTGGACGATCTAACGGAAGATCGCCGTACACTTCATCGGTAGACACCTGATGATAACGTTTTACTCCGTATTTACGGCTGGCATCCATCATCACCTGCGTTCCCATGATATTGGTCTGCAGGAAGATTCCCGGATCTTCGATCGAACGGTCTACATGGCTCTCTGCAGCGAAGTTAACCACAATATCCGGTTTTTCTTCCTCAAAAAGGGCGAAAACAGCTTCTCTGTCGCAAATATCCATTTTTTCGAAACGGAAGTTCGGATATTCCATTGCCTCTTTTAAGGTCTCCAGATTGCCGGCATAGGTCAGTTTATCGATACAGACGATCCGGTCTTCCGGATGCTCTTTTAATTCCAGATATACAAAATTTGCGCCAATAAATCCGGCTCCGCCGGTTACAAGAATTGTCATAATTATTTCCTCATTTCCTTTTATTTCTTATATTCTTTCCGTACGATTCCCATTCCTGTACGGGGACTCCTGTCAGAGATTATGCTGCCTGCACCATAACCCATGGTTTGGACAAGGAATCCTTTGGGTTGGTTAGTCCAGATATTTTCCGTCCAGAACGTCTTTCAGATACTGTCCGTACTGGTTCTTTTTCATAATCTCATAGGTCTCCATAATTTCTTTTTCGCCAATCCAGCCATTAATATAACCCAATTCTTCCAGACAGGCAATCTTCCTGTGGGAATGCTGTTCCACAGTTTTTACAAAGTTTGTGGCATCCACAAGACTTTCATGGGTTCCCGTATCCAGCCAAGTAAATCCCTGACCCAAAAGTTCCACATGCAGCTCCTGTTGTTCCAGATAAATCCGGTTCAGATCTTTGATCTCCAGCTCTCCACGAGCAGACGGCG
>ENA-ORTP01002378-ORTP01002378.1-human-gut-metagenome-genome-assembly--contig:-NODE-2378-length-15883-cov-2.682525_pt1 | contig 15883 bp, 18 predicted proteins | sample MGYA00241913_ERZ509190 | MGnify/ENA primary metagenome ERZ509190 (study PRJEB26280, sample SAMEA2338839) | human gut metagenome | biome: human gut; feature: human-associated habitat; material: faeces...
GCCGTGACGGGCGATGGATTCGGTCAATTGATAAGAAGCCGGTTCGGCCATTCTTCCTCCCGGTAATTGATGGCGACCTACGTGCATCAGTCCGTTGAGGAAAGTTCCTGCGGTGAGCACAACGCATTTCGCTTTGAAGGTGACACCCCACGCAGTGACCAATCCGGTAACCTCACCGTTTTCAACGAGCAGTTCGCATACTGTATCTTGCCAGATATGAAGGTTGGGTGTATTTTCTAGTTTCTCCCGCCAGGACCAAATGAACTTAGCCCGGTCGCATTGGGCGCGGGGACTCCACATGGCAGGGCCTTTCGAACGGTTTAGAATTCGGAACTGAATGGCTGTTTCATCTGTCACCAATCCCATTTGTCCACCCAGTGCATCTATCTCACGTACTATTTGTCCTTTGGCGATTCCTCCTACGGCCGGGTTGCAACTCATCTGTCCAATCTTGTTCATGTCCATTGTGATGAGACAAGTCTTGGAACCTAAATTTGCTGCTGCGGCTGCTGCTTCACAGCCTGCATGTCCGGCACCGATTACGATAACGTCGTACTTAAAATCCATTCCTATCTTATTTATTATCAAACGCTGCAAAGTTACGGAAAAGTTGCGAGACTTGTATCTTTCAGTTGTTTTTGCTTCCGAAAATTCGGGGGAGTGTCCGGAATGGTTCGAAAAATCGCCGTAATTTTGGAGTTTAAATATACAGAATGTCTACAATCTTATCTCTTATTTATTGCTTTGTACTTGCTTTTTGGGACGGAATGCTGGAATTTTGCATATTTAATCTTTTATTTGCTGTTATATTCGTTATCAATTCAGCAAAAGGGCTATACGCTAACAAATCAATTTGAGACTCTTTATCCAACCACATATATTTATCCCTTCCTTTTTTTATATACATTATATAGCTCACCTCCATTTTCGACAACATATTTTGACCTTTTATCCAAAGATGCCAACTAAAGGAAAACCCTTCAGTTGGCATCACCTTTCCATTTTTAATTTTCTGTTTTATACACAATCTCCGTCCCATCCAGGAACACCGCCACCACCACGCCGCTCTCATATACTTTGATATGATCCAGTGTCCGCAGCATCAAATCAACATCCAACTCCTGTATGGGCTGTGTATGTTCCGTCAGTTTCATAAAATCTATCGCCCGGAACCTCGCCAGTAAATCCTCTCCCTGTGCCTTTTCCTTCCACTCCGGCAGAAGCGCATCCCGGCATTCCAACAGCTTATTCCATGCCATGAAATAAATCTTCCGCACGGTATCTTCATCTATATGCCGATTGGAGCATCCCAACACTCCCTTCACCTTATACCGCTCACTGCACTGCCAGATCCTGCGCGTCTCTCCAGCGCTGCTCTGCCAGCCTTTCCTATGGAAAACTTTGTTGCACTCACCGCAAATAATCTTAGCTGCAAATGGATTCTGCTCCGTATTGTGGGAAAAAGAATTTGTCCCATGCTCTTCCAGATACCGCTTCCGGCGTTCCATCTCCAACTGTACGCACTCCCAAATCCACGGCTCAATAATGGCTTCATGGTCATCCTCAATATAAAACTGCTGAATCTCCCCTTCATTCATCACACGCTTCTTTGTCAGGAAATCAGCCGTGTAGCTTTTCTGCAAAAGGGTATCTCCTTTGTATTTCTCATTCTCCAGCATACTGGCAAGCGTAGTGGCCTGCCACTTTGTGCTGCCGTTCCAATTTACTACGCCTTCCCGCTCAAAGATCCGCTTGATATAATCGGTAGTTTTTCCATGCAGAAATTCCATATAAAGTCTCTGCACGATCTTCGCCTGCTTTTTGTTCACCACCAGTTTCCCGGATTCATTGGTATCATACCCAAGGAACCGTGCCGTACTCATTTTGTGCTGGCCGACTTCAAACCGTTTCCGGATTCCCCAGGTGCTGTTCTCTGAAATATTGCGGCTCTCATCCTGTGCCAGAGAAGAAAGAATTGTCAGCAGCACCTCTCCCTTTGCGTCCAGTGTGTCAATATTCTCCTTCTCGAATATTATCCCAACACCGAGCGCTTTTAATTCCCGGACATACTTCAGACAGTCCAGCGTATTCCGGGCAAACCGGGAAATGGATTTTGTGATGATCCGGTCAATCTTCCCGGCACGGCAGTCTGCAATCATCCGGTTAAATTCTTCCCTTTTCTTCGTATTGGTGCCGCTTATCCCTTCATCCGCGTATATCCCGGCGCATTCATATTCCGGGTTGCTGTTGATGCTCTCTGTGTAAAACCGCACCTGGTTCTCATAGCTTAATAGCTGCTCTTCTTGATCTGTACTCACCCGGCAGTACGCCGCTACCCGGAGCTTCCGGCGCTGTGTTTTCTTCCCTTTCCCTGCTGTCGAATTTTTCTTTGGCGGTATAACGGTAATGTTTCTTGCCATCCTTTACAACCTCCTCTGCCACCGTTGGCTCTGTAATATTCTGCCGGGATGCGGATTCATCCGGAATCCTTACCCCCGGACATGCTTGTTTTCCTTCCTCAATGTAAGTGGAACACAGCCACTCGATCCTCTTTTTGTATCCCTGCCTGCGCCGGAGCGTCCGTCCGCAATGCGGGCAATACAGCATTCCGGTCAGCGGATACCTGTTCTGGTATTTCGAGGGATTATCCTGCGTGGTACTTCTATCCCTGCGGTTTTCTTTCATTTTCTCCTGAAGCCTGTCCCACTGCTCTGCGCTTAAAATCGCCGGATGGCTGTCCTCCATATAATAGCTTTGGACTTCCCCACGGTTCCTCACGGTCTGGTTCCGTCTGCCTTCCGGTGTATAATATTTCTGCAGGTGGAAATCACCCTTGTATTTCTCATTCTTGAACATTCCGGTAATCGTTCCGGCAGTCCATTTTCCCCCACTCACTGTCGGGATTTCCAGAAACTTCAATAACTGTGCCAGACGGCTGCTCCCCACTCCCAAAAGGTACATATCCGCCAGAAACTGCACCACCATGGCTTCCTTCGCATTTATAATAAGCTCCCCGAATTCGTCTTTGTCATATCCCATGAAACGGCTGGTGTTGATCATGTATTCCCCACGCTCAAACCGCTTCCGAATGGACCATTTATTGTTCTCTGATATGCTCCTGCTTTCTTCCTCCGCAAAAGAAGCGAGGACAGTGAGCATCATCTCACCGTCCCCGGATAACGTGTTGATATTCTGTTCTTCAAAATAAATAGCAACACCCAACTGACGCAGCTCCCGTGTCACTTCCAGAAGCACGGTTGTGTTTCTGGCAAACCGGGAGATGGACTTTGTAATAATCAGGTCAATCTCCCCTGCTTTTGCTTTTTGGATCATTTTCTGGAATTCCGGACGGTTTCCGCAGTATCCGGAGATTCCCTGGTCTGCAAACACCCCAACAAACTCATATGCCGGATTAGACCTAATGGAACGCTCATAAGCGGATATCTGGTTTTCCAAAGATTCGCCCTGTTTTCTGCTGTCCGTGGAAACCCTTGCATATGCGCATACACGCTTCCGCTTCGGTTTTGCAGCCTTTTTCGGTTCGATCATCTGTATCCTCATACAAGCGCCTCCTCCCCAAAATAATCCTTCATAAACTGCCGTATCCGGCTGTACTGCTCCCAGGCATCTGCTTCCCTGCTGATGCTCACCACATCCACATTCGCCTTATCGCAGATTTTCATAAATTCCAAAAACTGCTTCCAGTCACGGGCAATCATGACCCATCCCTGGTCACTACCACATGGATATGCCCTTTTTTGACCTCTTCCATCAGCCGCAGGAATTCCTTACGGCTGCCGTCTGCGCCGGAACCTTCGTCCCAAAAGAAATGTTCTTTTTTCTTAACCACGCCATACCGTTCTTCCAATGCTGTTTTTCCCGGTTCTATATATTTCTCATATCCATGGTCACGGTGTGTTGTCCGGTAATAATATGCCACCTGCTTCACTCTTTCCGGTATCACCATGCTGCTTTCACCTCCATGCATTTCTGCCCCGTCCCTTCCTATTAAGAAGGTAGGATTTTGGGGTAGTCTATTAATCACTCTGAAAGCACATATTATCCAGTCATTTCGGCGCATAATGTACACAAAGATTTCGGATAAATCTGCCCGGCAATCGTGTGTTTTTACGGGTTCCTTCTATGGTATATAATAAGGTGGAAAATACTGTGTCTAAGCTGCTTCTGTCGGTTCCGGCTTCTCCCCGTTTCCGCCTGTTTCCTCCAAAACCAACTCTGCCACGTTTTCCCCGGCTCCGGCAGTTTCTCCGCCACCTTCCCCCTCCTGGGCTTCCTGTTCCGCCAATTTCTTCGCCTCCGCCCTCTGCTTTGTCCGCACCTTCGCCCGGTCAATGTCTGCCTGTGTACGGAAAGCAGAATACCCCTTCAGGTTTTCCATCAGGGCATTACGGCTCTCCTTCATATCCTTGCCGCCAAAGCCGATTCTAAGGAGCCAGATGCGCATGTAGTATTTTTCATTTTCCTCAATGCGCTCCTCCGGATCAATCCGCTTCTGCTCCCTGGCCTGCTTCATCATGGCGGTGGCTAAATCCGTCCAAGCCTTTACCTTCACCGCATCCTCCGTGTAAGGAAAGCGGAAAGTAATCTTTTCTTCTGAAATCCCAAGCCCTCTCATATCCTCTGCATAGGCAAGAAGTGAATCTCTAACCGCCTCCATGGTTTCGCTTTCATTTCCTTCCAACTCATCCACCAGACTGTCCGGGATACAGAAGGTCTTTTCCCCTATCGACTGGTTGATAAGGTACTGCCTGCTGTGGATGAGGAAAATGAGGTTTTTCATGTTCAAAGCCGTCAGCCCCTCTGCCGGGAGCGCCACGAGAAGTTTACCCTCGTCCGTTTCCGGTGAGTCCACGAATCCCCGTTCCGCCAATCCTGCCAGGAGCATCTCCGCTGTTTTTTCATCTTCCGTCTCCACAGTTCCTGCCCGGTCAATGATGCAGTTTCCCACCTGGAAGTTACAGGATGGGACTCCGAGGTACTTTGAGGGCGTGTTCAGAATCTCTGCGGCTGCCTTCACAACATCTTTCCTATTCTCTGCGTTTGTCTTAATCTTCATATGGCTTTTCCTCCGTTCTTTTTGAGCCTTGTTTTTTTGGTACTACATTAATCACTCTGAACGGGTGTAAAGTCAAGGCAATCTGGCATTCTTCTGCCGTTTTTTTCATCTTCTCTGCGGAACCGTTCTTCCAGTTCAAACATATTTCTTTCTGGCCGGAAAGCCCTTCTGCTGTCCTCCTGCCACTGCAGCATCACTCTCCAGAAATCAGGATATTCCCACCGGATACGCCGCAGGGAATCAAGACATTGTTTCGGGCAAAACCAGCAGCCAAGGCGCCGGAATTTCCGGTACAGCGGATTCAGAAGTCCCCTTTCTTCCAAATACGCCCTTGCCATTTCTTCGGTAATCCCCCATTCCGCAAGCGGCGCCCTCGTGTGCTCATCCATTTTTGCCAGACGTTTCGGCTCATCAGCAGCAATTCCAAGATAAGTGATGTGTTCACCTGCACCTTTTTGATACTGGCGGAGCGGTTTCAGCTTAAGCCGGTCATTACACCAGGAAAACCCGGTAGTAAATGGAAAACCATAAATCTGCCCTGCACGCTCTCCTCTTTTATATTCTGTGTAGAACTGCTCCTCGAAGGAAAGCGCCGCCTGGACAAAAGTTATTTTCCTCCCGATGTGTTTTTCAATCTTTTTGATGTATGCATACATCTCCGGGAAATCCCCTCCCAGATAAGGCGTAGCCATAACATTACAGTAAATAATCTCGTCAATTGGCATCCCCTTTTCTATCATCATAAGAAGCATGGCGGTGCTGTCCTTGCCGCCTGAAAATGATACCACATGTCTCATAGTTCTCTGTCATATAAACACAGAGCCTATCCTTTCCCTTTAAAAGCATCTGTCTATATTCTCCTACCCTCTTAAATTTCATTTCTTGATTCCGGTAATGCGCGTGATCACCACATAAGCTTCCAGATTCATTCCGCACACAAATCAAGGAAGATCAACTGCTGCATCGGCGGTACAGCCTCATGTTCCCCTGCCTCCTATTCCTTTTTATAAAAAGCGCACTCATAGCCATCTGCCCGGAGCGGCAGCCCATCCGCCCACTTTGGCTGCACCGCCATGACCGTACACATCTCCTCCACGGAGCCGGTTCCCTCCGGCATCTCCGCTATGATCTCATCATGGCAGTGCATGACAATGGGATAGCCTTTTTCCTCCACCCGGAGCATGGCCTCCGCAAGCAGATCCCTTGCTGTTCCCTGTACGATATTCTCCAGCTTCGGACCGTAAGTCTCTATCCGGCTCCATTTCTTATTCTCCGCAATCCCCTCATAGGTCAGCCCGTTCCTGCCAAACCTGTTCAATGCCATCCGGGGCTTCACATAAGACAGCTACCTCCGGGACGGCAGCTCCACAAACAGAATTCCGCTTTTATATTCAAAAGCGATTCTCCCCACCCTTGTTTTCTTTTTCTCCATCACTGCCTTTATTGCTGCCGCATCCACATCCCACCAGAACTGCGTGATATGGGGATTGGCATTCCTCCATGTGGATACCAACGGGGCAAGTTCCTCTTCTGCCAGTCCCATATCCAAAGCACCCATCGAAGTTAATGCCCCTACTGATCCGCCATATAAGGCAAGTTCTGAAATCTTCCCTTTCTGCCGGAGCTGGGAGCCTTTCGTCACTTTTTCTATCGGCACATGGAACATGGCAGATGCCGAAGCCTCATAGATTTTTCCGTGGGATGCAAACACCTCCAGCCTCCACTGCTCCCCAGACAGCCACGCCAGCACCCTGGCTTCAATAGCAGAAAAATCCGCCACCACAAAACGGCAGCCCGGTTTCGGGATAAAAGTGGTACGGATAAGCTCCGACAGCACATTCGGCGTGGAATCATAGAACAGCTCCACATCCTCAAAACGCCTCTGCTTTACAAGGCTCCGGGCAAGTTCCAAATCCGGGATATGGTTCTGAGGCAGATTCTGCACCTGCACCATCCTCCCAGCCCATCTGCCTGTCCTGTTGGCTCCGTAAAACTGCAATAAGCCATGCAACCGCCCGTCTGAACAGACAGACCTCTCCATGGCCTCATACTTCTTCACGGATGTCTTCGCCATGAGAAGCCGGAGCCTCAAAAGCTCCTGTACTTCCCCGTCTGATTCCTCAATCAGCCCGGACACAGCCTTTTTCGACAGGCTTTCCATTTCCACGCCGTTCTCTCCCAGCCATGACTTTATCTGCACCACGGAATTTGGATTCTCCAGCCCGGTCAGTTCATACGCTCGCTTCGTCACAACATCCTTATACAGCAGGTCACAGGACACCGCCTGCCTCACCAGTTCCCTGTCCACCAGTACACCTCTGTCATTGATTTTCTGGTCCAGACGGTACAACTCCATCTCACTTTCAGGAATCGGAAAATGCTGCAGCTTCTTCCTTATCCCCTTCTCCACATCCACGTCCCGGATACAGTAGGTCTTAAACAGCTCCCACTTCTCCGGCGCATGGCAGGGCAGGTTTCGTGTCCTTCCACTGTTGGCTTTCGTAGGCTTGCATGGCACACAAAAATACCGGATTAAATCTTTCCCTTCCTTCATCTTCTGCTGTTCCAGCCCAAGCACAGTCCCTACTTCCTCCAAAGACCGGGGCAGTGCAAGCATAGCCGCCTGTACCGCTCTACAATGCCAGGACTCCGGGGAAAGATATCCCCCGAAGTGCTTAGAAAGGCAGGTGCGTTCAAAATTGGCATTAAATGCTGTCTTCACCACTGCATCATCAAAAATGGCATTCACCACTTCTCCCGGCAGCTCCTCACCTTGTGCCAGATCTATCATTTGCGTTTCCCCTCCGTCAAAGGAATAGGCAAACAGCAGCACTTCAAAAGCAGGGCTGTCCGCATAAGCGTAAACCCCGCACTTTATCAAATCCACATCGCTGTATGTCTCAATATCTATCTCTAAAATCCTTCCCATAGCAGGACTCCTTTCCTCTTCACTTTGGATAACGGGCAGCGGTCACCCGCCGCCCTGCTCCCATTATCTAAGGAAATCCTCCTCTTCCTCTATGGCATCAAAATCTTCCTCTGCGTTGCTCCTGCCGCCCAAAGATTCTCCGTCACGCAACTTCTGGATATTCCCAAGCCCAGCCGCAATCCCACGGTTCCCATTATTGTTGAACCCATAAAAGTTCACGCTGATCCTGCCATAACACCCGGAATACACCTCTGATTGGTCAAGAATGGGCTGAACGTTCTTATCCACCACCTGCGGGGCCTGCCTGCTGTTGGCATTAAAGAAATAACTGTCCGCATAGGCTTCATCTTCCGGGCGGTCAATATCCCCGTCACGAAGCGGCAGTTTCAAATTAGCCGGAACCTTCCCGCCCCACTTGGAAACGGAATCCTTCTTCGCCTGCTCAATCGCCCTCTTAATCTTTTCTACAGTCTCCGTATCCGACTTCGGTATAATGGCTGACACCGAATACTTCGGATCTCCCCCGTTCACTGCATTTGGCTCCCAGCAATGCAGGTAAGAAAACCTGCAGGGTACAATCACTTTTGTTACATTTACATTCGCATTCTCATTTCCCATGTTATTCTGCCTCCTTAAAATCCGCCTCTGCGGTTGCCGTTTCTACTGCCTGCCTCTTATCCGATTCCGTTACCAGCGTAATCTTGCCCTGCGGCTTGTACACCAGCTTTCCAAGCACCTCCGAAAATTTCTTCTTTCCAATCAGCTTTTCCATCTCCGTAATGCCCACCAAAGTGCTCTTATAAATATCCGTGTACCCGGCAGCCTTCGCCGCCTCCGCCACTTCCTCTTCATCCATATACTTCCGGTTGCTCCGGCCTTCCACTAACTTAAATCCTGCCCACTGCTTCCCGTGGGTAATAGCTTCATCCGTGGCAAAAGCATACACATCTGCCGCCCACTTCGCCAGGTCATCCGCAACCTTCAAAACCTCCGCAATCTCCTCATCCGACAGAAGCGCCGGAGCCTTAAACTCCATCTGCGCCAGTCTCAGGTATTCCTCCGCCCTTGCCCTGCAAGTATTCTTCGCCTTACAGAACCGGCACCAGGAACCACACCGAAACTCACCCTCACCACGGATGGCAAGCGCCGCCTTCGGCCTTAGCTCCATCTCCACCCACTCCATTAGGTCAGAAACAGAAATCTCCCAGGTACTGACACTCTCCAGTCTCGGCTGGTAAATGGTCATCCGCACCGTATCAATATCATAAATGGCATCAAACAGCTCCAAGGCTCCCAGCCCGTACAGCATCATCTGCGGATTCCACTCTGCTTCTACAGCCACGCCTTTCCCATATTTCAGGTCAATAACCGTCAAAGCCCCGTCCGCAACAATTACTAAATCCCCGGTGCCAAACCCTTCCGGTACATAGACCGAATAATCCAGATGCTGCTCAATCAGCACTACCGGGTCTTTACAGCTCTGCTTTGCCAATTCAATCTGCTCCATGGCATAAGCCACATACTCATCCGTACACTCTTCCATCTCATCACACTGGTAATCCGACACCGGACGTTTGGAACGCCGCTTCAACAGTCGTTTCAGCTTATGCTCCGCCAATGCATGGGCGGCAGTGCCTTCCTCCGCATACACGCTCCCCGTATCTTTCGTGAACTGTTCCTCCAGCCGTGCGGACGGCGTACAGTTCAGCCACCGTTTGGAAGAAGAAGCAGACAACAGCGCATGTCTCCCCATCACAGCACCTTTGCTTCCGCAAGCAACGCCGGGTAATCCTTCACCTCCACGGCAGACAGCTTTGCCACACCGTATCTCCCCAGCAGTTCCTTGATCTCCTTAGACTTCCCATCCTGGGATTTCTGCGCCAGAACTGCCCGGATATCCTCCACCGCTACCTTTTTTTCCTCTTTTTTCCTATCCGCCTTTACTCCGGCTGTGTTCTTATATGCTGTGCTCTCCTGCTTCGTCTCCGACTTTGCTTCTTCCGCAGCTTGTCCCGCCAACTCCCGCAGGCTCTCCGCAACCAAAGCAAACCCGTCCGCCATCTTCAACAATTTACTTCCCATCTAAAACTCCTCCATTTCTTCCAGCTTTTCAATCAGTTCCTCGGAGAACATGGTGCAGAGCAGTAGCTCCTCCCCGATCTCCCTTGCGTCAAAATACTTTGCCCTGCCGCCGTACTCCCGGCAGGCTTCTTCTATCCGCTTCTTCTTTTCCACATCTGTCTCATTCCCAAACACCCATATCTCATCCACCTGCTTTGCCAACTGGGAGATTAAAAGATGTTCCGCCGCCCCGCCAAGCTCGTCCGGAAACATCCCATGGAAGTTCAGATAAACACTGACCGGGATAACCCCCTTGTGGGCAGCATAGCGACAATACTCCTGTGCCCTCGCCCGGTCATTCTCCTCATTTCCCGTCAGCTTTGTCACAACCATCACCAGCTTCATACCCTGCTGCCTCCTTCCACGTCTTCCTTAAACCAGATATGGATGCCGTGCTCCACTGCAAACCGTATTTCCTGTTCCATGCCCTCGGTAGCCTCCCCGAACACCCACATCTCGTCACAGCCAATCAGCAGTTCCAGCCCCATGGCAATCCCGTCTGCCCGTTCTTTCAAACTGTCTTCATTCAAAAACTGCGGAAACAGCAGATGGGGAGCAATGGGAAAATTCCCCTCCTCATAAGCCCTCCGGCAGTACGCCGCCGCCTTTACGCTGTTCTCTTCCACATCCCCACGGAAGGGGCTGCAGATAAATACCTTTTTCATAATTTCTGCACCCCCTTTCTATACAGAGTTTCTGGTTCCTTTTTTCTGAGCAAAAATCTGGGTAAGCCCTTCTTTACTTTATCTTTTGAGACTGTAATTTGTGGATTTTCACCACCTTTTACAATAATTCGGATTGTTTTCATCACCCGCAGTCTCCTTTCACAATTGGGTCATATTGAATGCCCTACTATATAGCCACGAGAGAATCACAAATTAAACCTGCTTCCATAACTTTTTTATTTTATCAGGAATATTTTTTAATCTCTTAGACACAGCCATTGTAGAAATACTTAGTTCCTTACCTATTTCAGCCATGGCTTTTTCCTCAAAATAATACTTCTGTACAATCATGGCATCCTTACCGTCCAATTTCTGAATGGCCCGGTGAAGTCTTTCCTTTTCTTCAAAATCTATCATTATTTGCTCAATATCCGTTCTTTCGTCTGCAAACTGCTTTGGAAGATGCCCTTCCCGGCTTTCCTGCATAAATTCCAACGAATTATGCCGCCTTGTTTCAGTCCGGTTCCTTCTGGTTTGCGTTTTCTCCATCTCAATAATAATTTCTCCAATGTTATCATCCACTTCGAGTTCCAACCTTTCCCCGGTCATAAATTCATATTTAATTTTCATGCTGTTCCTTTCTTTACCCGTGAGTAAAGCAGCAACAGCAGATTGGAAAAGGGCAAAAAAATAGCCGGAGTAAGCTGTAATTCTGCTTTACTCCGGCTATTTGGTGTCTCGCATTTGCGGACCCTTTGCTCGGTAGGTTACTTAGTTATTGAGTTATCAATTCTTCTTTCTTGTCCTTCTGGCTGGTGCAAATTTGGCAGCGGACTTGTACGATATTCCGGCAATGGGGACACTTCAGTTCCACCCAAATTTCTCCATTTGACGAGGAATAAAAATCAAAAGCCCGTTTCCTGCATAGCGGACAGTGAATTTTTTTTTCAAATGTCTCTCCTTCCCTGTCAATTCACTGGTTGACAAAATATCTAAAAAAAATTTTGGTTTGTCAACCATATGCTTGACACGTAATTTTTTAAATCAGCACTCTGTTACCCACAGAGTGCCTGTCAGCTACTGGAACATGTCAAATAATTTACATTTGCAAATCTAACTTCCTGATTGGGACATCCGGTAAGTCCCAACTGAACAAGCCGTATTCTAGCAGAAGCTGGCGATACTCGAAATATCCTTGAAAGTGCCTCCGTGATGTCTGTTTCACTATGGTGGTTGTACTCCTGCATATCTAATGCCACACTGACAAATGGCGTCTTTGGCATTAAAATAGCAGCACTGAAATACTTAGCCTGGTGCTCCAGCCAATCTGTATCTGTAATCAGCCTTCGTTTACCTGCCGTTCCTGATCCGCCCTCAATATCTATTTTCCGGCATCCGGTAATACCTGATAGCGACTTTATCCCCTGACTTTGGTAATTTGTGTGCGTATAATAATCAGAGTGAAATATCCAATGCCCGCATTCGTGCCCTATGGTGGACCGGAGCCGGTACTCCTTCCTATCCTCCAATACGGTATTATCAATCATCATAGTTCCTCTCTCCACATATAAATAATCAGCACATTTTTCCTGTGGCAGATAGACAGGAACTCTTTCTGTATTTTGAAATATCATCCTGCCTAAAATCAGACCACAATGAGACAAATACGTGTAATCTAACGACAGATTAAGATAAATTTCTGCAAAGGCTTCTATATCCACTGGCTGCGGATTTTTCAACACAGTAGATTTGTAGTCTTTCAACAGTTCTTCCGCATGTTCATCAATTTCAGCATTACTCATAATAGGAATCCTGTTTCTGCTCTTTCTTAACCTTGGCTGGTACATAGACAGATCACCCCTTCCTTGCTCTTAACTCATCCAAAAGAACCTGCCATTCTTTTTCTCCCGCACCGGTTTCCATCGAAAGCCGCAGCGCTTCTACTACATAACTGTTGCACAGCATATAATCGGCACAGTCCTGTGGTGTCGCAATATCACTGGATGACCGTGATTCTGCCGCCATATCATAAAGTGTATGGACTTCATCATCATTTAATAAGAGAAAGCAGGCCAGCGACTTCAACCTTTCTGCAGTAAACGCACTGCTCCTCCCTTTCTCCACTTCGCTATAAAACTGGGGTGATACTTTTATTGCTTTTGCCGTCTCCCGAAGAGACTTCCCCCTGCCCTTCCGCAGCGTCTCCACATATTTTCCAAATTCCAATCTATGATTTGTATTCATGGCTGTTCTCCCTGTAAAAATTTATATGGTAAGCTTTTCCATAAAATCAAACATTTATTCGTCAACTTGTTCATTGACACATTTCTTTATAAAAGAGAACATTTCCGATAAACAGAACTAAAAAATCCCTGACCGCCTGCTTATAAAGCAAACAATCAAGGACTATATTTTAAATAGAATTGTTATTTATTCATCAGGATACAATACCGCATTTCAAAACATATTGATACATTTGCTCCTCTTCCAGACAGACGTCATCATACCTGCTCTTGACTTTTCCAACTTTGACATCCTCCATCAAATCGTTGAGAAAACTTTTAAAATTCCGGTTATCATCCACCAGCCGATTTATCGTATCCCAATCAAGGGAATCTTTCTCTTTCGCTGAAAATAGTATCTCACTCTGCATAAAGTGTTCCGCATCCAGACGGATTACCCCAATCCCAAAGGCATTCCATCAGTTCCGGTTCCTCTGATATTTGAAGCGCAACCAGGTATCCTTCATGCGCCCAGCTTGAATTTGACACTGCCTGAAAGTAATATTCCCGCAAGTTTGACAGAGTCAGGCTGATTTTCATCTCAAAAGAATACAGCTTATATGGGTTGACCTTCAACACATCGAAAAGCTTCAGTGTATTATCCGTATAAGAATCAAATGGAAAATGAACCCCTACAATATCAGGATGCAGCCATTTATTCTTACCGCTTTTCTCCCTCTTGGAAACTTCATGATAAATCGTCTTTGTCATACATTTAAAATGCTCGTCCGTGCAGACAAAACTTGATAGTAAAATATGTAAATCCCTTTCTGCAAACTTACTCTTTCTCCTGCCTGCAGCAGATTCCGGGATTCCTTTTTCTGGATTAATGTATTTTCCTTTCAGATAAAATTTAGCTGGCCTTTTACTAACCTGTATAAATACCGAATCCGTGTTGTTTTTGATATCCACATAGATTCTGGCTGACAGGGTCCTAATTGGTGTTTTGCCAGAAGAACCCAGCTTCTCATCAAGCCCCTGGTTACAGCCTGTTTCCCACATCTCTTCTACAGACAGCGGACTTTCCGAAGCTTTCAAAACTTCTTTTGCAAAATCAATAAATCCAAATGACATACCTACCTCTCCTTTGCCTTAATGTATGATTGAATATACCGGGGAACTCCTGAACGATATGTTTTCAGAACTGTGTATTCAGATAGGTTCAGTTTAAACGATGGATTGATAAATTACAAGCAAAAATTTAACATTGTTTATTTTACTCAGCAACTATCGCTTTTATCGCACAATACTGGTTTTGCCAGATAGTATCCGCTTTTGCCAAATAGTATGGGTTTTGCCGGATTGTATCTTTTGCCCGACAAAACCCTCGTTTTCAAACTCTCCGGCGTTATCCCCGTCCCCCCTATCTGCGGAAACTTATCATCTCACCATCCGCAAAAACACAACTCCATTTCCCGCTAAAAATCCCGCAACCCCGCCTAAAATCAAGGTTTCCGCACCAGAAGCACGGCGGTTTCCACATGTCTCGAGTGTATAAAAATGATGTCCACAGGGCAGAATTGGCCCCGGGCGGACACGCTATTCTCCCTGCCATATCCGAGTGTATGACTGGTTCTTTCATCCCACTCTTCCCCTGCATTCGAATTATATCATAGATTTATAGATTTGAAGATACCTTTCGTATCCCAGAATAAGAAATGTATTGCTGGCAAAATTAGTGCCAACAATAAAACTATCATCTTTTTATGAAAGCTTTATTCTTAGCAGTAATTAAATGATTAGTTAATTTACATGCCTACATTAAATTTATTGGTCCTCACGCCTCCTAGTACCATAAAGATCCCCCTCATAAATAGCTGAAACGTGAAAGCCAATGGCCTTCACGCTTCTATAGAATTACCTGTTATTGTTAAGTAACTTGTTAATTTTACTTTATTGGATCATATTTTTTCAACCGACTGTTCTTCCTCCGAGCTTAATACTGCATGATAAAATGGATTAAATCCACTCTTTTTATCAGTAACCAAATCCTCTGCATGATCTGGTTGTAGACCCAGAGTAGTATAATCTTCATCATCAAACATAAATATCTGAAGATCTGTTTTATCCACACTCTCATAGAATTTATTGATCACTTTCCCAATTGCCCGAACATTTTTTCCATCGAAAGGTTTTGATATATGATCAATTACCAATATTGGAATAATAGGATATTGGTTTTCCCCTAAAAGAAGATCCAAAAAGCCTAAATAGCCACATAATTGCAGGAGTGTATGTCTTGCCATACTACCAGTGTAACAGTTTACTTCTTTGCTAATCTCTACGCCATTATCATCCAACTCTTGGTTAGACATCATCGGCTGTAAAATATTTCCCTTTTTTATATACTGAATCTTAAATCCTGCAAGTTGAATATCGTCATCAACCAATGAAGCAGTTCCCTCTCCAGACTTGTATAATGATGTGATATATTGCGATAATTTTTTTATTTTAGCTGCATCATCTGAGTTTTGGAGAACCTTTATTTCCTCTCTGACTCTTTTTATTTCTTTCTTCAAATCATTTATTTCCTGGCTACAGTCCCGAACATCTACAGATAAATAATCTTCAATGAGAGCAATGGCCTTCGCCTTCTCTTCCATATTGTAGCATTGAAATCTTGAATCATTCCTTTTAATTTCATTCTTCAACGCAAGACGTTGCCGCTTTAATTCAACTATCGTATTGTCATTTATTGTATATTGTCCAAATGATATAGTATTTTCAAGTTCGTTTACTAATAACTTAAGTGGATCTACAAGATACGCAAAAGCCTCATTCTCATTCAATAACTCTTCTAAATTTTCTA
>ENA-ORTP01002383-ORTP01002383.1-human-gut-metagenome-genome-assembly--contig:-NODE-2383-length-15867-cov-5.574943_pt1 | contig 15867 bp, 15 predicted proteins | sample MGYA00241913_ERZ509190 | MGnify/ENA primary metagenome ERZ509190 (study PRJEB26280, sample SAMEA2338839) | human gut metagenome | biome: human gut; feature: human-associated habitat; material: faeces...
GTTACTGGGCACGTATGCGTGAACAGTAACGAAATAAAAACAGGGGGGGATATTATCAAAGATTCGGGTATACATCATATCCGGAGCTTTGAGATATCCTCTTTTTTAATCATTTTTGCAAAAAGGAGATTTCACTTTATGATTAATAAACGCTTATTTTTAGCAGGCTTAACAACTGGTCTTCTCTCCCTCTCCGCCGCTTTCCCGGCGATGGCAGGAAGCTGGAAAAATGGAGCTGGTGACAATGCTGCCCGCTGGTGGTACGACAACGGTGACAACACCTGGGCGGCAAATGGCTGGCGCTGGATCGACGGCAACCAGGACGGCGTCAGCGAATGCTACTATTTCGACGCCGAAGGCTGGCTTCTAACCGCCACCACAACACCGGACGGCTACACTGTAAACGCAGACGGCGCCTGGACGGTAAACGGCATCGCTCAGAGCCGCCAGACCGCGGCTTCCAATGAATTCGATAACGAAAGCTGGGACGATTTCCAGAACAGCTCCTCCAAAAAGACGAAAAAAACAGCCACCAGCTCCAGCAGGACGCCAGCTTCCGGAAGCTCTGACTCCAGCACCGGCTCATCCGAAGATTCTTCCAGCGATGATAGCAGCAATTCCGCCAGCTCCGGTCCGTCCAAAGAAACCTCTTCTACTTCCGGAGACAAAAAGCCGGATGCTCCAAAGAAGAACTCCAAACAGGAACCAGACAGCGGCTACCGCCAGGGATCTGTGACGGATGAGGAAATTGCAAATAATAGTTCTTCTGACTCCACAGAGGAATAAATAAACGTGTGCTGCAAGACACACAAACAAACGCCCCCGCAAGGAAATCTCCTGCGGGGGCGTTTCTATCTCATCATTCAGTTTCCCAAACGAATCTTCTATTATTTCTGAAGTGCAAGGACGTCAGCGAATGCCTGAATAGCAGTGCTTGCCTGACCGAAGTCTCTCATCTGCTGGTCGATACCCAGTTTGATGTGCGGAACGCCTGCATCGTTCAGAGCTTTCTTCAGGTACGGATACTCCATCTCCTCCGGATCACAGAACTGCTGCATGAACAGTACCAGACCCTGAGCGCCGCTCTCCTTAACCATGTTAGCTACGAACTCACCACGACGGTTCTTGTTGGATTCCGGATCGTACAGAAGTACTTCGTAATCGATGTTAGCGAACTGTTTAGCCAGTGCTCTAACCGGATCCAGCTCGTCTTCCGGAGCGTCTACACGGAAGGAACGTGTCTCGTGTGCTACATCATCTGCAGCGATAGCGATATTGTTCTCTTCGAAGATAGAAAGCAGCTTCGGATTATCACAGATAATGCCGGAGGTAACAACCTTGGTTCCCTTCCAGTCACAGACAGGAAGTTTAGCCAGCTCTGCGTTCAGCTCGTTCAGCTTTGCAGTGTATTCCGGCTTCTCCATGAAGTAGAATGCCTTCAGAACTGCGGAACGCTTGGTTGGTGTGATAACATCACAGTGCTCGTTAGCCAGTTTTACGAACTCACGGCGAGCTGCACGGCTCTTGTTGTATACAACGATAGCATCCTGGATGTCAGAATCAGTAATCTTTCTTCCAGCGATCTCTTCCAGATCAGCTTTTACATGGTTGTACTGATCGATACAGAACTGAAGACCAAACTCTTCGAAACGGTTCTGCGGATGAGCTAAGAAGATAACTTTCATCTTGTCGCCCATAGCTACACGGAAGTTCTGGCTCATCGGACGAAGAGTATCACAGATAGTAGGTGTGATAATACCGTCTAACTGATCCATAGTTCCATCCAGCAGCATCTCCAGAGCTAACTGAGCGATGGTGCAGTAGAAAGTAGCGCAGTACTCTTTTGCACGGCTGATGGTCTTAGTGTTGGAACCCCACATACCCATCGGAACGATACCAGCGGCATATACAAGCTCTTCCGGAGCGTAGTAAGGAAGAACACCAACTACTTTTTTGCCCTGAGCTTTATATTCAGCAAGCTGCTGCTTCGGAGTTGCAGCTTTTACCTTAAATTCTTCTAATAATGCGTTAACACTCATGGTTATTTAGCCTCCTTTGCCTGCTTATTTGCTTCCATTGCCTCAACCAGACCCTCTACACGAGTCTCGTACTGAGCAGCATTGAAGTTACGCGGGTCAGCCTGATCGCCGTCGAAACCAGCACACGGGATACCCAGGTCAGCAGTAAAGCGACGCTGCATCTCAGCCATGTAACCACTCCACGGTTTACAGCTTCTGTTGTAGTGAACCAGAACGCCATCTACCTTGTTGTCACGGCAGATGCCTTCACGCCAGTCAACACCCTGCTCGATGCAGACAGAGTTCGGAGCTTTGTAGTAAGCACGAGCCATCTCATCGATGTTGTTGTAAACGAAACCGAATGCCGGAGCATATACAACGGCAGTAACGTTTACACCGTGGGTCTTCAGCGGTTTGAACAGAGCCGGCAGTTTCGGCCAGCACGGAATACCCTCGAACATAACACGGTATTTCTCCGGGAACGGAGTTGTGGTCTCACCCTTCTTAACTGTCTCTTCCAGGTCTTTTGCAAGTAATTCAAAAGCATCACCAGCAGCTACAGTAGCACGTGCAGTTACAACGTCTGCCATGTGGTTGAACAGGTCAAATCCACTATATGGAGCCGGTTTGTACTGCAGGAAATCACAGACTTTCAGCCAAGCCTTAGCGGTACGGTTAGCGTTTGCACAAGCCTGCTCGAACTTCTTCTCGTCGAACTTCTTGCCTGTCAGCTCTTCCAGCTGTTTGATCGCTTTGTCGAACTGAGCGCGAACGTATTTAACATTCTCATCATGAACATCTACTGTATTGTTGTACGGGATATCGATCATGATCAGCGGAATGTTACACATACGAGCGATGTTCTCATACCATTTTGTCATACAGTTACAGATGTTGTTGCAGCAAAGAACGAAATCCGGCTGCGGAATACGCATCTGACGAATCGGAGAAATAGCCTCAAGACGTTTCTCTTTTTCCGGACCATCCGGGAGTTTTTCAATCTCAAGCAGGTTGTCCAGCTGCAGATACGGAGTCTGAGTCTTCGGATCCTTCTTCGGTTTTCCGTCTTCACCCATCACTACGTTGCCGTCAGCATCTTTTAATGGTTTACCTGTGCTCGGATCGATGATGTATTCACCAGTCTCCGGATCATACTTACGGGATACACGTACACCAGCTGCATATGCAAGGCTGATACGAGCGTAACCGCAGATATCGTTGTCATATCCAAGATCCTCAGCTGCCTGGCACATCAGCTCACCGTAACGGTTAGCTGCGATACCAGCTGCCTGGTTCTCCGGATACATAACGTGTAAATCAAATGCTGCTGCAAGCTCACACGGGAATTTGGAAGAAGACCATCCAACTAACTCGCCTCTTGCTTTGGCCTCACGCGCCTCTTTATGTACGTCATCTACGACTTTACGAAGCGCAAGAACACCAGGACTAACTTGTTTTGCCATAATAATTATCCTCCATTCTTAAAAATTAACTTAGTTACTTCTGACGGCTGGCTACCTGATATGCCATCAGGGCTGCGCCAAGCGCGCCGTTATACTGTGTCAGCGGGGATGTATAAATCTTTACGCCAAGCTCAGCCTCAAGCGCATCTACTACGCCCTGGTTCTGAGCCACACCGCCTGTCATAACGACATCCGGCACTACACCGATTCGGTGGGCAAGACCCGTGACACGATGAGCCACTGAACGATGAATACCGGCAATGATATCACATTTATCCGTTCCCATCGACAACTGGCTTATAACCTCACTCTCTGCAAAAACCGTACAGGTGGAACTGATTCCTACCTGCTTCTTGGACATAGCGCCAAGACGGCCTAGATCACTTACCTCAACTTCGAGAACGCGAGCCATAACATCCAGGAATCTTCCGGTTCCGGCTGCACACTTATCGTTCATCTGGAAGTTTGTCATGACACCGTCCTCAACGCGAAGAACCTTCACGTCCTGACCGCCAATGTCAATTACGGTATGAACCTTCGGGAAAAGGAAATAAGCGCCCTTTGCATGACATGACAGCTCACTCATCTGCTTATCGGCAATTCCGTCCATCAGAGATGTACGTCCATAACCGGTAGCCAGTGTGAATGCCATATCTTCTTTCTTGAGGCCTGCATCTTCCAGAACTGCCTCGATGGCACGGTTTGGACCGCTGGTACCTGCTCCAACGTCAATCAGAGACTTACCTACGATCTCCTTGCCATCCTTCAGGATGATACATTTGGAAGCTGTAGAGCCTACATCGATACCTAAAGTGAAAATTTCGCTCATGATGTATCTTTTTCCTTTCAATACTGACTTTCTATGCCTGATTTTTGTTTCAACGATGTTTTGGCAGATCCGTGCTATCACATCGTCTCCACCCATCATAATACCACAAAATCAACTAAAAGTCGCTGTAAAATCTTGAAAATGTTATAAAATAATTCTTAACAAAACTATTACTTATTACTTATCTGCCTGAGTATACCAATAAATCGAGCAAAGGTTCCAGTTCCTTTGCCCGATTTATCTGCAAGCATCCGGAAAAACGGTTCATTTACAGTCATACAGACAAGCCGCTTCGCCAGAGCCTCACACTATTCACACTATCAATTTGTTACTTATCACTATTTACACTATCACTGTCAGCCGCGTACTTACGCGCCTTCTCTTTTTAAAATGTTATCTTAGCGGCACCTATCACAATGCCGTTTTAATTTGATAATTATTTACCGTAGTTGATGAACTCACGAGTAGATCTCGGAGCCAGCATCTGATGCATCGGGCAGATAGCCTGAGCATTCTGATAATAAGCCTCGGTAAATGCCTGGATGTACGGACGAAGATCGGTCAGATCTACGATCTCATCAACCATACCCTGTTTTGTACAGTATTTCGGACGAGATTTGTCTGTGTACATCTGGATCATAGCGTTCATCTTGTCGATGATCGGCTGAAGCGGCTCGCCAGCTTTTTTAGCTTTAACAAGCTTTCTGGAGTACATAGCGTTTGCAGCGGTCTCACCCGGCATTACGTAGTACTCGCAAGCACCTGTACCGATAGAGAATACGTTGGTGTTGTTGCCCTGCGGACCACCCAGAACGTAGTGAGCAGCAGCACTTGCCTTACGAAGAGTAACCTCCAGAGACGGAAGTTTAGAATTCTCGATGGAGTAAATCAGGGACTGACCTAAACCAAGCAGCTCTGCCTTCTCAGCGTCATCGCCTACATCGATACCTGTGGTATCCTGCAGCCAGATAATCGGTGTCTTATCACGAGCACACAGAGTAACGAACTCGTTCATCTTAATCAGACCCTGACGGTACAGCTTACCACCGATACCTACAGAACCCTGTTTGTACTCCGGATAGTTCATGAGTAAGCCCTGTACGTTAGCGATAACACCAACCAGAAGACCGTTAACTTTTGCAAGACCAGCAACGATCTCCGGACCGTAGCCTTTCTTGTACTCAAAGAACTCACTGTTATCGAACAGACGACCGATTACATCGTAGATGTCGTACGGACGTTTCTGGTTCATCGGGATGATGCTGTACAGATCCTCAGCCGGAAGCTGCGGAGCCTTCGGGCTGTCAACACGGAAGAACTCCAGGTTGAAGCACGGAAGGTAGTTGATGTACTTCTTGATTCCCTCGATAACGCCTAAATCATCCTCGTAAACCTCACGGAAGAATCCGGTCTCATCATAGTGGATCGGCACGGAACCCGGAGCCGGAACGTGATGTTTGCTGTTCTCGATCTGAGCGTTAACGATCTGCTCTGCTGCTTCCTCATCGATGTAACCCTTCGGGTTCATACCGGAAAGGATACCAGCGCCACCAACTGCCATGTTCGCATCTTTATGAGCGATCAGGATAGTCGGGGAAATGCTGTGGTAACCACCACCTGCCGGGTTGGTTCCGTAGATACCTACGATAACCGGAACACCAAGCTGGTTTAACTCAGCGTTGCGGAAGAACGGTGTACCACCACCACGACGGTTCGGGTATACTTTGTCCTGGTTCGGGAACTCAACGCCTGAGCAGTTTAACAGGTATACTAACGGCAGATGCAGCATCTTAGCGGTATCTGCAGCACGGAGCAGGTTATCTGCCTGTCCCGGAACCCAAGCACCAGCCATCTTCTTGTTATCAGAAGCGATGATGTAAACCCATTTGCCATTTACACGGCCAAGACCATTCAGAACGTTAGTTGTCTGGAAACGGTTGTCTTCCGGATTGTAAAGGCTGTTTAACGGGCACCATGTACCTGGATCGATCAGGGCGTTGATACGCTGTGTAGCAGAAAGCTGTCCACGTGCGTTTAACTTCTCTTCGGTTGTGATACCAGCATCAAGAGCCTGCTTAATGGACTCATGGATGTCGTTCTCAACAGCCTTCAGTTCCTGCTCGTTTTCCGGATTCGGATTAACCAGAGCTTTACCAACGGTAGGCATATTCTGGAAATATCCTGGCATTGAATACATATTCATGTCTTCTTTTCTCCTTATAAAATAAAAAATAAAAATGGTTATAAATGAATTGCTTGCGGGACAGTTCGTCTCCTGTCCCGCCTGCAATCAGTAACTAATTAATCGACAGAAATGATATCTGTCTTGATTCCCGATGGAAGGCTAATTACTTAGTCTCCTTCGGAACTTTGATGAATGCCTGACCTGGGTCGATCTCTTCACGAATAACGCGGATGATCTCCGGATCCGGACCTTCCATCAGCTGAGCTCTGGAGGTATCGATCTCGAAACCAGTGTTCTCCTGAACCATTTCCGGAGAGGAGAATGGATAGTAGTAAGCCAGATACATTCTCTTGGTCTCTTCGTCGAATTTCATGATACCAAGATCGGTAACTACCATCTGCGGTCCACGGTTGCCCGGAAGACCTGCTCTCTCACGTCCGCCAGGGCCGTCCATCCAGCCACAGCTTGTGATGTAGTCAACATGATCCATGAATCTTCTCTTCTGATGCTGCATCATGATGATGGTGTTGCAGAAGGTAGCGATTCCGTTTGCACCGCCAGAACCGGTGAAACGTGTGGTAGGTTTAACATAATCACCCTTACCAAAGATACAGGTAGAGTTAACGTTTCCGTACGGGTCGATCTGAGCGCCACCGATGAATGCGATCATACGATCAGCATCATGTAACCACTCATTAGCCTCGAAACCTACGAAACGAATGTTCGGCCACTGTACTGCACAGTGAGCCATGAAACGGTTGTCACCTACAGAACGCGGAACCTCGATCGGAGAACAATCCATAAGACCACTCTCTACGATCGGATGGCAGCTCGGGCAAACAACACGTTTTGCCAGGGATGCACCGATTAACGGAAGACCGGTACCAACGATAACGATCTGATTTTCTTTAATATTTTTTGCGATGGCGTAAGCCTGCATTTCCTGCTTTGTATACTTTGTATAATCAGCCATTTTAGATTTTCCCTCCCTCAATTAATGTCTGGTAGAATAGCCAAGATGCGGCTCATTCTTAAGGTTCATGAGGCGAGCGCCGCCCAGTACGTTGAGCAGATCATCCTGATCCTTGCATCCATATACATACTTCTGAAGGTAATCCTTGAAGGTCTCCGGAATCTTGGTGCCGTCAGCAGCATCTTTTGCAGCCTGTGCAGCAACTTCTGCAGCTTTTGCAAGCTTCTCATCTTCCGGCTTAGCAGCAGCAGCCTTAGCAGCTTTGTCTGCAGCCTTCTGAAGCTGTGCCTTAGCATCCTCAGCGTCAAGGTACTTGGAAGCCTTGTCGTACTCTTTCAAGCCCTTATCATCATCATCATAGTAGCCGTAGCACTGTGCCGGCCAAGCACCGTACGGTGCACGAACAACGGCGTCTACACACTCACCAAAGATTCTTGTCTTGGTTGGGTCACGACGGATATACTCATCACTTACGATCTCCTCGCAGGTAACGATACAACGTTTTGCAGCTACAGCGATATCTACGTCATGGAACTCATCACCATCGATGATACAGGTTCCATCCGGAGATGCCTGCTGAACATGGATGATAGCGCAGTCAAGCTTCGGAACCGGAACAGCCAGCAGCTTCTCGCCTGGCTCAAGCGGGTTCTCGATCTCTACGCATTTCAGGTTGTCAACACCTTCCATGGTTCTTCTCTTCTCTTCGCTGATACCCCAGAACTTAACAAGTCCGGAGCCCTGCATCATACGTACCGGCAGGTACGGAAGACCCAGAGATGCAGCATGAAGCTGAAGCATCAGAACGTCCTGAGAATAATCCTCATATGTAAGCTCACCCTTCTCGATAGCTGCACGGAAACGACGAGCTACGTTGGTGTAACCAGAGTTTGCAGTATAGCAGTTGATGTAGGCTCTCACACGGCCCTCACCGATTAACGCATCCCAGTCACCACCTGCCGGGCCAGACCAGCCTACAAAACCAGTTTTACCCTGACGAAGGATCTCGTAAACTGCTGCATACGGTTTACGGTTTGTTGTAAATCCGCCGAGACAAAGTACATCGTTGTCACATACATACTTTTCTACGGCATCGTGTAAAGACATTACTTTATTAGCCACAATAAAGCCTCCTTTAAAAAAATTTTCTATAACTACCTATATAAATAAGTAAAAACGGGATCCGGTACTTCCGGCGCTGCGGTCTTTCGCAGGCCAGATGCAGCCAGATCCCGGCTGCAACAGCCAAAAATCAATATTCGATTAACCGAAAATCAGCATGAAGAAACCTGCTGCTACGGCAGAACCGATAACACCTGCTACGTTTGGTCCCATAGCGTGCATCAGAAGGAAGTTGGTCGGATTCTCTTTTGCACCAACTGTCTGAGAAACGCGGGCAGCCATCGGTACAGCAGATACACCAGCGGAACCGATTAACGGGTTGATCTTGCCGCCGGTTACAGCGCAAAGCACCTTACCAAGGAGAACACCTCCGATGGTAGCGAATGCGAATGCAAGAAGACCCATGCAAACGATAGCGATGGTCTGAACACGCAGGAAAATCTCGCCGTTTGCGGTCGCACCTACGGTAGTACCAAGCATGATAGTTACGATGTTGCACAGTGCGTTCTGAGCTGTATCAGAAAGACGCTCTGTAACACCAGATTCACGAAGCAGGTTACCAAGCATCAGCATACCAAGCAGCGGAGCTACGGACGGAAGAAGCAGGGAGCAGAACAGTACTACGAATACCGGGAATACAATCTTCTCAACCTTGCTTACCTTACGGAGCTGCTTCATAACGATGGAACGCTCTTTCTTAGTGGTAAGAAGCTTCATGATCGGCGGCTGAATCAGCGGAATCAGCGCCATGTAGGAGTAAGCGGCAACGGCGATCGGAGCAACCAGATCCGGTGCCAGGTTGTTAGCTACATAGATAGCGGTCGGACCGTCTGCACCACCGATGATACCGATAGCGGCAGCCTCGCCTACTGTGAATAAGCCAGTTGCGTTAGCCAGCATGAATGCAATGTAGATACCGAACTGAGCAGCTGCACCAAGCAGAAGGCTCACCGGGTTTGCAATCAGCGGACCAAAGTCTGTCATGGCACCTACTGCCATGAAGATCAGACACGGGAACAAACTGGACTTAACACCGCCGTAGATGATACGCAGAACACCTGCGGTATACCACGGCTCGCTTTCCTTCATCAGGTCAGCTAACGGCAGGTTTGCCAGGAACATACCAAATGCAATCGGAAGCAGAAGAAGCGGCTCGAACTGCTTTTTAATTGCCAGGTATAATAATACAAAAGCAATGAGAATCATTACACAGCTTCTCCAGGTCAATGCTGCGAAACCCGACTGTGCAAGAAGCTCTTTTAATATTTCAAAAAAGTTCATTACCTAACCTCCTAGTTCAGAGCAACCAGAGCAGCTCCTGTATCAACAGAATCGCCAGCCTTAACAAGGATCTTGCTGACTGTACCGTCTGCCGGAGCAACGATCTCAGTCTCCATCTTCATGGCTTCCATAATAACTACTACTTCGCCAAATTTAACTGCCTGTCCTTCAGATACTTTGATGTTCAGGATTTTACCTGGCATCGGAGCTTCTACGGTAGTTGCGCCCGCCGGAGCTGCTGCCGCCGGTGCCGGAGCTGCTGCCGGTGCTGGAGCCGGGGCCGGTGCTGCTGCAACCGGAGCCGGTGCTGCCGGTCTCTGTACCGGTGCGGATGCCGGAAGAACCAGTGCTGCCGGAGCTGCTACACCATTACGATCCAGAGATTTGTATGCTTCTAATTTTTCTACTTCAACTTCATATTTTTTTCCATTGATCGTAGCAACATATTTCATAATTCTTTACGTCCTTTCGAATAATTATCCCTGTATCGTTCTATTAGTTCAGGGTAACCAGTGCTGCACCTGTGTCAACGGCGTCGCCTGCCTTGACAAGAATCTGTGCTACTGTACCGTCTGCCGGAGCAACGATTTCAGTTTCCATCTTCATAGCTTCCATCACGATGACGGTCTCACCAAACTTAACTGCCTGTCCTGCAGATACTTTGATGTTCAGGATCTTACCTGGCATCGGAGCCTCTACGGTAGTTGCGCCTGTTGCCGGTGCTGCTGCTGGTGCAGGAGCCGGTGCTGCTGGTGCAGGAGCCGGTGCTGCTGGTGCAGGAGCCGGTGCCGGTGCTGCCGGTGCTGCTACTGGAGCCGGTGCTGCTGCCGGTGCCTCGCCGTAACGCGGCATTGGCTCGTATGCATCGATTCTTTCAAGTTCTACTTCGTACTGTTTTCCATTGAGGGTAGCCGTATACTTCATAACTGCTCTAACCTTCCTTTCGATTTCCTTTCATTCCTGTTTCTCATTACTTAACTTCTGTCACGCTCAAGATCTTAAACTTGTCTGTCGGCAATCCGAGGTCATCCCCGATCGTTGCCATCAGCACGGCAAGTAATTCCTTATCAGCTTCGTCCGACACAGCCGGTGCTGCTTTCTGTGCTGCGGCCGGGGCCTTAGCACCATCAGAAACAACGGAGCGGAGAATCTTGGAAATTACCATAATTGCCAGAGCCAGACAGATCAGAGCCAGGAAAACTACCGAAAGACCCAGCAGAGAAACGATAACTGACTGCCCGAAAGGCATAGTTGGTTCAGTCCACATTGTGCATTGCACCTCCTTATTTATTTTAGGTTCTGCTTTCTTTGTGAAAAATTATACTTATAAAATTCCACTAGTAAGATTCCGTATTGTGGAATGCATTCCATTTTTGAAAGCAATTTATAAGGGGCTTTTCCCCTTAACTGTAACAAGTGAAGCCACAGATTGACATGATCAGCTCACTTTACTTAAATTATAACAGTAACCCCCCTGATTGTCAACCAAGCCTTTCATAAATTATGCACAAAAAGCAGGGTGTTTTATTAGCAAAAACAACCTGCTTTTTATAGGTTATTACTACATTTTTCTACATTTTTCTTAACAACCCCCGGAAGAATCGCCAAGACCTCTCAAGCATTTTGCTCATATTCTAAAATGTATTCTGAAAGTCCCGTTTTCTCCTTTTTTCATCAGAACAAAGCCGCTTTTTTCTGTATTTTTTTATACATTTTCAAGATTTGTCCTTGATTTATTTCGGAAGCTTGAAAGAGCTCTTCAGCGAAACAATCCGGTTGAAAACCGGTTTGCCCGGCTCGCTGTCGCGGCAGTCCACGCAGAAGTATCCATTGCGGACGAACTGAAAGCTCTCAAATGCTTTTGCCTCTTTCAGACCCGGCTCTAAGTAACACTCTTTCAGAACGCGCAGAGAATTCGGATTTAAGTTCAGCGTTCCATCTGCATTGAGTTTGCCCTTTTCCTCGTCTACCAGATTCTCATAGAGACGTACTTCTGCTTTCAGTGCAGTCTGTGCTGCTACCCAGTGAATCGTACCTTTTACCTTTCTTGCATTGAAGCCAGAACCACTCTTCGTCTCCGGATCGTAGGTACAGTGAACAACCGTTACATTGCCGTCTGCATCTTTCTCGCATCCGGTGCAGGTAACAAAGTACGCGTTCATCAGGCGGACCTCATTGCCCGGGAAGAGACGGAAGTATTTCTTCGGTGGTTCTTCCATAAAGTCCTCGCGTTCGATGTAAAGTTCTCTGCCGAATGGAATCTTTCTGGAACCAAGGTCCTCGTTCTCCATATTGTTTGGTGCATCCAGCTCCTCGATCTGTCCTTCCGGATAGTTGTCGATAACAAGCTTGACCGGATCAAGAATTGCCATCACACGGGACTTCTTTAATTTCAGATCCTCGCGCAGGCAGTACTCTAACATTGCACTGTCGATGGAATTATCTGCTTTGGAGACACCTGCCAGCTCTACAAAGCGGCGGATGGATTCCGGCGTGTAACCTCTGCGGCGCAGCGCTGCGATGGTTACCAGACGCGGGTCATCCCAGCCATCTACAATCTTATCTTCTACCAGTTTCTTGATATAACGTTTTCCGGTAATGACGTTGGTCAGATACATCTTCGCAAACTCAATCTGGCGCGGCGGGTTCTCAAACTCGCACTCTTTTACGACCCAGTCATAGAGCGGTCTGTGATCCTCAAATTCCAGCGTACAAATCGAATGCGTGATGTGCTCAATCGCATCCTCAATCGGATGAGCGAAATCGTACATCGGGTAAATGCACCATTTGTCCCCGGTGTTGTGATGATGCATATGGGCTACACGATAAATAACCGGATCACGCATATTGATGTTTGGGGATGCCATATCAATTTTCGCACGCAGTACCTTTTCGCCATCCACATATTTGCCTTCTTTCATCTCCTCAAAGAGCTGTAAGTTCTCCTCGATGCTGCGGTTGCGGTATGGGCTTTCCTTACCAGGATTGTTAAAATCACCGCGGTACTCGCGGATCTGATCAGCTGTCAGATCGCAGACGAATGCTTTTCCCTTTTTAATAAGAAGAACTGCACACTCATACATCTGCTGGAAATAGTTGGATGCAAAAAACAGGCGGTCCTCAAAATCAGCGCCCAGCCATTTTACATCCTCGATGATCGACTCAACAAACTCTGTCTTCTCTTTCGTCGGGTTGGTGTCATCAAAACGGAGATTGAATTTTCCGTTGTATTCTTTTGCCAGTCCAGAGTTCAGAATAATCGATTTAGCGTGTCCAATATGAAGATATCCGTTCGGTTCCGGAGGAAATCTCGTCTGGACATGATCGTAAACGCCTTCTGCCAGATCTTTGTCAATCTCGCGCTCGATAAAGTTCTTGGAGACAGTCTCTTCCTTCTCCTCTCCCTCTGCCAATGGTTTTTTATTTTCTTCCATATACATTCCCTCCGTTGTTTCTTTTCGTAAATTGATACTGTTGTTTAAGTCAAATCAAACAGTTTTATTTTTTATCATATCACATTTTGGAGTTTTCGAAAAGGGGATATTTGCCCACAAAAAAGGAAGCGCCGCGGGAGGACACTTCCTTTTCTGATTTTCAATTTTTAAGCATCTTTATTATGGCAATTTAAGATGTCCTGCGTTCGCAGGTAATTGTACTTCTTCTTATTATATATGTGTTTTTATGCGATTCTACTTATGCGTTTGCAAGAGCCTCGCCCAGTGCCTCGCACTCAGCACCTGCTGCCTCGTCCGGCGTTGCGTTGCAGATTACCGGCTCGCAAGCCATGGTTACGCCCAGAGTCATGCAGTCGCTCTCCCAGGTACGCATCCACTCGCCGTCGCCCCATCCGTAAGAACCGAACAATGCAATCTTTTTGCCAGAGAGAACCGGGCTAACCTCGTCGAACATCGGCTGGAACTCAGACTCCTCTAACTGTTCAGCTCCCATGGACGGGCAGCCAAATGCGATTCTGTCATACTCGCCAGCTTTGTCAGCGCCAAACTCTGCGGAAGTAAATAAATCAGCCTCGCCGCCCGCTTTCTTAACGCCCTCTGCTACGTAATTTGCCATAGCCTCTGTGTTTCCTGTTCCGCTCCAGTATACAATTGCTACCTTGCTCATTTTTATTTCCTCCTTGTGAATAATTTACTTACTTAAATTTATTATGCGGCTTTTACAAGCTGAATAATCGGTGTCCCCTGACGGTATTTCTCCCGGCACACTTCCGTGCATTCCCGGTATGAATCAAACCGCCGTTTTGCTTCCTGCGGGTCGCCATATGTCTTCCAGTAACCGCTGCAGGTATAATTTTTTCCCTGATTTTCAATGAATCCAACAACATCCTCAAGCGGATACCCCAGGAAAATGCCAATCTCATGTGGAAAATCATGTTCCAGACAAAGCCGGTTGGAAAGCTGCCTCAAAAAGCCATCGACCGTCTTCTTCATCTGGTAACCAGACTTTTTTAAAAAGTGCTGTACAGATATTTTACCCAGAATGAAGCGAAGCCATTCCTCGCGGTACACCAGAATCAGAAACGCGCCCGTCCGGCTGCACTCTTTAAGCGCCCGCACCTGAAGCCCCGACGGTTCCAGTTCCCGGTTCCAGAAATCAAGCGCTTCCAGGAGTTTATCACGGTTCTGCGGCTGATAGCGGAACAAGTTCGACGGTTTGATGCCACGAAGAGTCGGCGCACACACCTCTACGAATACTTCTTCAAACAACCGTTCCATCTTTCTGCCTCCTGACTGCTTCTCTTGGTTAGCCATATCTACCTTAAGTTAGATATGGCTAACTATCTTTTAAAAAATAAAAGGCTTTTTCTGCCTTCTATTTTCCTTTTCGCAGATTAGTCTCATCTAACTTCAATGAGACTATATCATGAATCACTTACCACGTCAAGCAAATTTTGTTCATTTTTGCTTACTGAGTTTTTTTATCAGCAACATCATTTTCTATCTTTTAGGACGATAAATAATCTCATTCACCGCATACACCGTCACAAATGCCTTCGGATCTGTTTTTAATATATACGGCATGAGCTGTGCATATTCGTTTTTATCTACGATCGTGATAATTTCCGTCTTCGGCTCATTGTCAAACGCGCCGAATCCCTGATAGATCGTCGCGCCGCTGTGAAGCGTATGCAGGATAAACTGGCGTATCTCTTCTTCTTTTTCCGAGATAATGCAAACTCTCTTTTTCAGATTCAGACCGAAAATAAAATGATCCAGCACGATTCCGTTTAAGTATGTGCCCAGAATGCCCAGCACCACCAGTTTTTTATCGCTGAAAAACACGGATGAGAGCGCCACACACATGCCTGGAAGCGCCATCGCTTTTCCCAGCTCCATATGGAAATATTTGTTTAAGAGCTTTGCCACGATGTCCAGACCGCCCGACGAGGCATTCATCCAGAACAAAAGAGCCAGACCAACGCTGACAACAAAGATATAGCAGACCGTATCCATCATCGCATCCTGGTTGAGCGACACAAAATCCGGGAAAACCTGCTCAAACACCCACAGAAAAACCGGCAGAATCAGTGACGTATACACCGTCTTGACGCCGAACTCGCGTCCGATAAAAAGAAATCCCACCACCAGAAGCGCCGCATTTAAAATAAAGGTCAGCACTGAAATCGGCAGCGGTACCACATTTCCCAAAAGCATCGCCAGACCGGAAATACTTCCCACCGATACACCGCTCGGAATCAGAAAGAAATAGACGGCTGCCGCCACGACAAAGGTCGCCGCTGTGATCATTGTGTACTCCCTGATTACGCGCATGGACTTTTTTGCCATAACTTAAAACCTCCTCATATTACAATTTCGCGCGAGCGCGCATCATTGGCACGTTAGCGCCTTTTTGTGTAATAGAGAATTCCAAGGGATTTCCCATTACACAAAAAGACACATCGCGTCTGCAATGTGTCTTCGTAATGAGGCATCGGGGATTCGAACCCCGGACAACTTGATTAAAAGTCAAGTGCTCTA
>ENA-ORTP01002394-ORTP01002394.1-human-gut-metagenome-genome-assembly--contig:-NODE-2394-length-15817-cov-2.796853_pt1 | contig 15817 bp, 10 predicted proteins | sample MGYA00241913_ERZ509190 | MGnify/ENA primary metagenome ERZ509190 (study PRJEB26280, sample SAMEA2338839) | human gut metagenome | biome: human gut; feature: human-associated habitat; material: faeces...
GGATCTGGATCCTGTCTGCTTTCAGTTCCTCTACAGGAGTGCCTGTAAGTCTTGACATTTCTTTCATATGCGGTGTGATCACAAATCTGCGCTCGGCCATCTGATTCAGATAATTATTATTTTCTGCAAGAAGATTCAGTCCGTCTGCATCGATCAGACACGGTACTTTTACATATTCAATCACGGTTTTTAATATTTTTTCGGAAAGCCTGCTCATTCCAAGGCCCGAACCGATACAAACACCATCTGCCCATGTAAGAAGTGATAACAGTTCTTCTTTGTTATATTCCTCATATGTTGTGATAATTGCTTCCGGAAGGAGTGTCTGTAAGATCTCCCGATTATCCGAGGAAGTGTATATTCTCACCAGCCCTGCTCCTGTCATGTAAGCGGCATGCGCATTCAGATAAGCGGCCCCGGCCATTCCTTTGCTTCCGGCTATCACGAGGAGTCTTCCGTACGTGCCTTTATTTGAATCTTCCGGTCTGTCCGGCAGCATCTTCCGGTAGATATCTTTTCCGGCTGTCCGGACTATTTCCTGATCCTCACAGATAGAATCTGTAGAAATGCCGATATCCGGCACGATAACCTTGCCGGCCATAGTTCTGCCCTGTGACAGCTCCAGACCAATCTTTTTTAACTGAAATGTCACTGTATAGTCCGCTTTGAAAGCGCAGCCTAGAATACAGCCTGTTGTGGCAGAAAGTCCGGACGGGATATCTACCGCAAATTTTGTTCCCCTCATCCGGTTCATCTGTTCGATCACCTGACGATATCTGCCCTCTACTTTACGGCTCAAACCCACTCCAAAGACAGCATCTATGACCACACTATAGGAGTCTTCCTGCGGCATTCCATAAGTAATCTTCCCTCCACATTCCTGTAAGCGGTGCATCTGTTCCTGTGTTTCCTCGGTATAATGCTCCGGGTTTCCCACACAAAATGTCTCTACGGAGTATCTGTTATTTTGTAAAATGCGGGCAATTGCGAAACCGTCCCCTCCATTATTACCCGAACCACAGACAACACAGACATGAGAAAGATCAACCTTTTCATCTTCTAATACCTGTACACACGCCTGCGCCGCATGTTCCATCAATTCCAGGGAAGGAACCCCTAATTTTTGAATTGTATACTGATCTGCTGCTTTCATCTGTGCTGCATTCACCCAAAGCTGCATCCAATCATCTCCCATCAAGTCCTGCTTTATACTTACCGCAACAAAAGAACGTGTAAAAATATGTCCATCTTCCGGACTACTCCTACACGCCTTTTTCTTTTATAATAATTTACTTATGATCCTCTTTGTAACGACTGATATTGTATGACAGCTGCATCAGGCTTTCTGACAGATGTACATTCTCGACAACAATATTATCTGGAAGATTCAGATCTGTGTGCGCAAAGTTCCAAATTGCACGCACTCCGTTATCAACCAGCATATTCGCCACTTCAATTGCTTTCTCTTTTGGAATCGTCAGCACTGCAATATCAATATTATTGTTCTGTACAAATGCTTTCAGGTCATCCATCATGCGGATCGGTACGCCTCGGATAGAGACACCCTGAAGTCTTGGATTTACATCAAAGATTCCCTTCAGGATAAATCCACGGTTCTCAAAAGCTGCATAATTTGCCAGTGCCTGTCCAAGATTACCGGCACCGATGATAATGATATTATGATCTTCTTCCAATCCTAAAATTTTTCCGATCTCTGTATATAAATACTTTACGTTATAACCATATCCCTGCTGGCCGAATCCGCCAAAGTTATTCAGATCCTGACGAATCTGTGATGCAGTCACCTTCATACGCTTACTCAGATCGTTCGAAGAAATCCGCTCTACACCATTTTCCAACAGTTCGCCCAAATATCTGTAATACCTCGGCAATCTACGAATGACTGCACGAGAAATCTCTCTTTCTTCCACTATATTCACCCTTCCAATCATAGTCTGAAATAATTATATAAAATTGAAAGATTATTGTCAAACTATTGTTGAATTTTATACAATTTCCGTTATAATAAAATAGCATGTGCAAATGCATTTTACGAATACGAATGTATCAATTATCCACAACGCAGGAGGAAATATATGATATTAGCATGTCACGGGATCCAGAAATCTTTCGGTGAACACCTCATCGTCAGAGATGGATCCTTCCATATAGAAGATCACGAAAAAGCAGCTCTTGTCGGACCGAACGGTGCCGGTAAGTCTACTCTGCTCAAAATGATTGTAGGCGAATCAGCCCCGGATGACGGCAACGTCATTCTGACAAAAGGTAAGACGCTTGGCTATCTTGCCCAGCATCAGGAGATGCAAAGCGGTAATACGATCTACGAAGAAGTCCGCACCGCAAAGGCCGATATAATCGCTATGGAGCGCCGTATCCGCGAGATTGAGATGGAACTTAAGCATCTCTCCGGTGACGCCCTGAACGACCGTCTGGAAACTTACAACCGCCTTACGGCCGCTTTCGAACGTGAGAACGGCTATTCTTGCGAAAGTGAGATTACCGGTGTGTTAAAAGGACTTGGATTTACGGAAAATGATTTCACCAAACCGGTCGACACTCTCTCCGGAGGACAGAAAACCCGTGTATCTCTTGGCAAGCTTCTGTTAACGAAACCAGACATTTTGCTTCTTGATGAGCCAACCAACCATCTGGATCTGAATTCCATTGCATGGCTTGAAACCTATATTCTAAACTACCAGGGAGCTGTGCTGATCGTGTCTCATGACCGTTATTTTTTGAACAAAGTTGTCACGAAAGTTCTTGAAATCGAGCTTGGAGAACTTCGTACTTATATGGGAAACTACAGTGACTATGCAGCAAAGAAGCAGCAGCTTCGCGACATACGCCTGAAGGAGTATCTTAACCAGCAGCAGGAAATCAAGCATCAGGAGGCAGTTATCGAAAAGCTTCGTTCTTTCAACCGTGAAAAATCCATCAAACGTGCCGAAAGCCGTGAAAAGATGTTGGAAAAGATGCAGACCATCGAAAAACCGATAGAAGTTAATACAGATATACATCTGAAACTGGAACCATCCTGTGTAAGCGGCAATGATGTCCTGACTGTTGAACATTTAAGCAAATCTTTCCCCGGACAGGAGCTTTTTACAGACGTTAATCTCGAGATCAAACGTGGTGAACATGTTGCAATAATCGGTGATAACGGAACTGGAAAGACTACGCTTCTTAAGATTTTAAACCGTGTGGTATCTGCCGATTCCGGTACTTATACACTTGGCTCCAATGTTAAGATCGGCTACTACGATCAGGAACATCATGTCCTTCATATGGAGAAAACAATTTTTGACGAGATTTCCGATGATTATCCGACTCTTACGAATACGGAAATCCGGAATGTGCTTGCAGCATTTCTTTTTACCGGTGATGATGTCTTCAAACAGATCAGTTCTTTGAGCGGTGGGGAACGCGGACGTGTATCTCTTGCGAAACTGATGCTCTCTGAAGCAAATTTCCTAATCCTCGACGAGCCGACCAACCATTTGGACATCGCATCCAAAGAAATCCTTGAGAATGCTTTGAATGATTATACCGGCACCGTACTTTATGTCTCTCATGACCGTTATTTCATCAATCAGACTGCATCACGGATTCTGGATCTTGTCAATCATACATTTGTAAATTATATCGGAAATTATGATTATTATCTGGAGAAAAAAGAAGAACTCACTACTGCATATGCCGGAGAAGCCTCTACACCCTCATCCGTTTCAGATAACAGTACAGACAAGAATGTATCCGAGTCAAAACTCAGCTGGCAGGAGCAAAAGGAAGCCCAGGCAAGACTCCGCAAACGTCAGAATGAGCTTAAAAAGACGGAAGAACGTATCGGTGAACTGGAAGACCGCGACGGTGAGATCGATGCCCTGATGGTTCAGGAAGAAATCTTCACCAACTCTGTAAAATGCCAGGAATTGGCAAAAGAAAAAGCCGCCATAGCGGAAGAATTAGAAGAATTATATATGAAATGGGAGGAATTAGCGGAAGACGCTTAATTTATACGCTGTTCATTCATACATAAAAACACCATACACTGTGATCCGTCAAATTCATTCGGGAATTTTCACATTGTATGGTGTTTTTGTCATATATTATCTACTTTAATTTCTCGGCAATTGCCTTAATAAATCCCTCGCTGTTCAATACAGTTGGATTTTCCAGTGTCGTGATCAATGCCAGGTCTTTTGTCATCTTACCTTCTTCAATGGTATCGATGGTTGCTTTTTCAAGCTTATCTGCGAACGCTGTCAATTCGGAATTTCCATCCATCTCACCACGTTTTCTGAGCGCACCTGTCCATGCAAAAATTGTAGCTACAGAGTTTGTAGAAGTCTCTTCCCCTTTCAGATGCTTGTAATAATGACGTTGTACCGTTCCATGAGCTGCCTCATATTCATAATTTCCGTCCGGTGATACCAGAACAGATGTCATCATTGCAAGAGAACCAAATGCGGAAGAAACCATATCACTCATTACATCTCCGTCATAGTTCTTACATGCCCAGATATATCCGCCTTCTGATTTCATAACTCTTGCAACCGCATCATCGATCAAAGTATAGAAATATGTAATTCCGGCTTCTTTGAACTTCTCGGCATAATCTTTGTCAAAGATTTCCTGGAAAATATCTTTGAATGTATGGTCATACTTCTTAGAGATCGTATCTTTTGTTGCGAACCACAGATCCTGCTTTGTATCCAATGCATAATTAAAGCAGCTTCTCGCAAAGCTTTCAATAGATCCGCATAAGTTATGCATTCCCTGTGCAACACCCGGTCCTGCATAGTTGTGTACCAGTTCTCTGGTCTCTGTGCCGTCTTCTGCCGTGTATACCAGTTCTACTTTTCCAGGTCCAGGAATCTTCATCTCTGTATTTTTATATACATCTCCATATGCATGTCTTGCAATCGTGATTGGTTTTTTCCAGTTCTTTACACATGGCTCAATGCCTTTTACAACGATCGGTGCACGGAATACTGTTCCATCCAGTATTGCACGGATCGTTCCGTTCGGGCTCTTCCACATTTCTTTCAGATCATACTCTGTCATACGTGCTGCATTTGGTGTGATGGTTGCACATTTTACGGCTACTTTATATTTCTTGGTCGCATTGGCTGCATCGATAGTCACCTGATCATTAGTCTCATTTCTGTGCTCCAGACCCAGATCATAATATTCTGTGTTCAGTTCAATATATGGCTCCAGAAGGTCTTCTTTGATCATCTTCCAGAGGATTCTTGTCATTTCGTCCCCGTCCATCTCTACGATTGGTGTTGTCATTTTAATTTTTGCCATGATGTTTGTCTCCTTTCTATCTGTTCGCGGCATCTTTCATTATTCTTCCAGATGCAGATTTTCCATCACATGTAATATATGTTCGTTTGCAAGCTGTTCTGCTTTTGCCGCATCTTTTGCCTTGATTGCCTCCAGTATTTCTCGGTGTTCTTCTATTGACTTTTCGGCACGCTCCGGTGCTTCAATCGACATCGTCCTGGCAAGCTGTACATACTTGTGAAAATCTGTTAATACATGTTCCAGGATCCTGCTGTTGGATGCCTCATACAATATCTTATGAAACTTACCATCCATTTCTGACATCTGTTCAATCTGTCCGGTTCCCTTCTTATGCAAATGAAATTCTGACAGAAGAATCACTTCTTCCAGTTCTTCAATCTGCGCATCCGTAATATATTTCGTTGCCCAGTTGGCACACAGCCCTTCCAGTTGCGAACGTATCTTATAGATATCTTTCACATCTTTTCTGGTAATGGCTGTCACATACGCACCTTTATTCGGAATGATCGTAACCAGTCCTTCTAACTCCAATTGTCTTAAGGCTTCTCTTACCGGTGTTCTGCTTACCCCCAGTTCTTCACCGATTGTTACTTCCCTTAATTCTTCATGATCTTTATATACCCCATTCAGAATATCTTCCCGCAGATGCCGGAACACTCTTCCTCGTAAGGATCTGTCCTGATATTCTTCCATAAAAACACCCCAATTAAATCAAATCTATACCCAGTCTTTTGCAGTTCTGATCAATAACTGCGATCAGCTCATCGTCTGTAAGAACGGTTACACGTCCTTCTTCGTACTGTTCATCTACCCAGTCTTTTACTGCGTTTACCAGTTCTGAATTCTTATCCACTTTCCTATCATCCGGAAGCTTAAAATATGTATTGATCCAGTGGGCAATACCTGCAAGTCCCGAAGTATTGGAAATTGCCACAAGCGGCGGACGGTTCAGGAATTTACCGGTATCGAATACATTATAAATCTCTTCGTTTTTCAAGAGTCCATCTGCATGGATTCCGGCTCTGGTCACATTAAAGTTCTTGCCAACGAATGGTGTCCTGGAAGGAACCCGGTAACCAATCTCTTTTTCATAATAATCTGCCATCTCTGTGATGACTGTTGTATCCATGCCATCCAGTGTACCGCGAAGCTGTGCATATTCGAATACCATCGCTTCCAGTGGTGTATTGCCGGTACGTTCCCCGATTCCGAAAAGCGAACAGTTTACGCCACAAGCACCATATAACCATGCGGTTGAAGAGTTGCTGACTGCTTTGTAGAAATCATTGTGTCCGTGGAATTCGATCAGTTCACTCGGAACACCTGCATGTACACGCAGACCATAGATAATTCCCGGAATAGATCTTGGAATTACTGCTCCCGGATAATTTACTCCATATCCCATCGTATCACAGGCACGTATCTTAACCGGAATCTTATACTCATCCATCAGTTTCATCAGTTCCAGGCAGAACGGGATCACGAATCCGTAGATGTCGGAACGGGTGATATCTTCCAGATGACATCTCGGACTGATTCCTGTCTCAAGGCATTCCCTTACAATAGACAGATAATGCTCCATTGCCTCACGTCTGGTCATTTTTAATTTATAGAAAATATGATAGTCCGAACAGCTCACCAGAATACCTGTTTCTTTCATTCCAATCTCTTTTACCAGTTGGAAATCTTTCTTGCTTGCGCGGATCCAACTTGTTACTTCCGGAAATTTATAATCTCTTTCCATACATTTGTATACAGCATCTCTGTCTTTTTTACTGTAAAGAAAGAATTCGCACTGTCTGATCTTTCCTTTTGGACCACCCAGACGATGGAAATAATCATATAATGTTACGATCTGCTCCGTACTGTATGGGGCACGTGACTGTTGACCATCCCGGAATGTTGTATCTGTAATCCAGATTTCATCCGGCATACAATGCGGAACAATTCGGTCATTGAATGCGATTTTCGGAATCTCATCATAATGGAACAGATTACGAAACACATTCGGCGTCTTTACATCTACCAACGGGTACATGTGTTCTTCCAGTTGCAATAAATTTGTATGATTATCCAGGTATACTTTCCTGTTTTCCATTCTTTCATCGCCTGCTTTCTAAAAATAATTTTTCGTAGTAAAGTACTAAATTCAACATGTATAATTGTATACAATGATACATGTGTTGTCAAGTATTATTATGGATATTTATTCAAAAAAAAATGATTATGGGATTTCCATAATCATTTTTTGAATAGTCGCTGAAAAAGTTCTCTGGTATCATATTAATAAAGCTTGGCATTGACTTCTCTAGGACTTAAGCCTTCGTCTTCTAACGCTTTCATAATCTGGTGCTTGTGTTCGGTTCCGAAGGCTTCCAGTGTGATTCGAAGTTCTACTGCTGCGTTTCGGTTGGTACTTACAAACTGGTTGTGTTCCAGTTTGATTACATTACCGTTTGCTTTGGCAATCGTAGATGCAACACGTACCAGTTCACCTGGTTTGTCAGGAAGCAGTACCGATACAGAGAAGATTCTGTCTCGCTGTATCAATCCATGCTGTACGATTGACGACATTGTGATCACATCCATATTTCCGCCGCTTAAGATAGATACGACTTTCTTTCCTTTCAGATCAAGCTGTCTGAGGGCTGCCACCGTCAGAAGTCCGGAATTTTCTACTATCATCTTATGATTTTCTACTACATCGAGGAATGCCCCAATCAAATCATCATCTGCAACGGTGATCACTTCATCAATATTTTTCTCTGCGTATGGGAATATCTTCTCTCCTACACGTTTCACAGCAGTACCATCTGCGATGGTGTTTGCACTGGAAAGTGTTACAGGATGTCTTTCCTTTAATGCTTCTGTCATACTTGCAGCAGCTGCCGGTTCTACACCGATTACTTTTACATTTGGATTCAGAAGTTTTGTAAGTGTAGATACACCTGTAATCAGTCCGCCTCCACCGATTGGTGCGAGGATATAATCTACATCCGGAAGTTCATCAAAGATTTCCATAGCGATACTGCCCTGTCCGGTTGCGACATCCAGATCATCGAACGGATGGACAAACGTATATCCGTTTTCTTCTGCTAATTTCATCGCATATGCGCAGGCATCATCATAGACATCCCCGTGTAATACAACTTCTGCACCATAACTCTTGGTACGGTTAACTTTGATCAGTGGAGTAACTGTCGGCATAACGACCGTTGCTTTGCAGCCAAATTTTTTTGCTGCATATGCTACGCCCTGTGCATGGTTACCGGCCGATGCTGTAACAAGACCTTTCTTTCTGTTTTCTTCGCTCATTGTGCTGATTTTATAATATGCGCCACGTACTTTGTAAGCACCCGTGTACTGCATATTTTCTGGTTTCAGATAGACTTCTGCACCTGTCTGGTTGCTTAAATATTCACTGTATACCAGCTTGGTTGGAAGGGTTACTTCTTTTACGATTTCACTCGCCTGCTTGAATTTTTCTAATGTTAACATCTCGTACTTCCTCTCTTCCTCTTATTCGTTTTCTGAAACCTCTTCTGAAGCCTCATCATCTTTTGGTCTTTCGAATAATGCATTCACGAAATCATCCGCATCAAATTTCTGCAGATCATCAATGGTCTCTCCTACACCGATATATTTTACCGGAACGCCAAGTTCTGCATGGATTGCAACTGCGATACCGCCTTTTGCGGTTCCGTCCATCTTTGTCAGAACAATTCCTGTAATTTCTGCCACATCGTTGAATTCTTTTGCCTGCTGCAGAGCATTCTGCCCTGTTGTTGCATCCAAAACCACCAGCGTCTCTCTGTATGCCTCAGGAAATTCCCGGTCGATGATCTTATTCATCTTTCTGAGTTCTTCCATCAGATTCTTTTTATTATGCAGACGACCGGCTGTATCTATCATTAATACATCTGCGTGCCGTGCTTTTGCTGCCGCAACAGCATCAAACACTACCGATGCCGGGTCAGAGCCTTCCTGTCCGCCGATCAGCTCAGCCTGCGAACGGTTCGCCCATTCTTTTAACTGTTCTCCTGCTGCAGCACGGAATGTATCAGCCGCTGCAATTACCACTTTCTTATCCTCTGCGCGGAGCTTTCCGGCCAGCTTTCCGATCGTTGTAGTCTTTCCCACACCATTGACACCGATCACCATCACTACGGATGTATGGTTTTCAAATTCATATGCCGTTTCCCCGATATCCATCTGTTCTTTGATACTTTCAATCAGAAGTTCCCGGCACTCCATCGGTTCTTTGATGTGTTTTTCTTTTACCTTTGCTTTCAGATCATCCAGAATATCATAGGTTGCCTGTACACCAAGGTCTCCCATGATCAGTACTTCCTCCAATTCCTCGTAAAAGTCATCATCGATACGGGAGAATCCGTGAAAGATGCTGTCCATTCCTGATACAATATTATCTCTGGTCTTGCCAAGACCGGCAACCAGTTTTTCAAAAAATCCCATACCTTCCTCCTATTTATCCAGTTCATTTTCCAGCAGGCTGACAGATACCAGTGTAGAGACACCTTTTTCCTGCATAGTAATACCATACAGTCTGTCTGCTGCGGTCATTGTTCCTCGTCGGTGTGTAATTACAATGAACTGCGTATATTTTGTTAATTTGTGCAAATATTGCGCAAAACGGTCTACGTTGTTATCATCAAGCGCCGCCTCTATCTCATCCAGCAGGCAGAATGGTGACGGTTTCAGATTCTGGATTGCAAAAAGAAGTGCTATTGCTGTCAGTGCCTTTTCGCCTCCGGATAACTGCATCATGTTCTGCAGCTTCTTTCCTGGCGGCTGGGCAATAATCCGGATACCTGCTTCCAGAATATCCTCATCTTCCATCAGTTCCAGCGTTCCTTTTCCACCGCCGAACATCTCCTTGAATACCTGATCAAACTCTGCGGCAATTCTGGCAAACTGCTCTTTAAACTGCTTGCGCATGGCATTATCAAGTTCCTCGATAATCTGCTCCAGTGTTTCAGCTGCTTCAACCAGATCATCATGCTGTCCTTTCAGAAATTCATACCGTTCGGATACACTTTTATATTCTTCTATCGCATTGACATTGACATTTCCCAGTGCACGGATCTCACTTTTTAATTCCTGGATCCGTCTCTTCATATCTGCAAGATCGGTCAGATTCGGATTCCTAAGCTCTTTTGCATGATTCAGTGTGAGTTCATATTCTTCCCACATATAATTAATCTGCTTCTCGGAAGCTTCTTCGCAACCTTCTTTCTGGCTTTCCAGACGGTAAACTTCTTTATCAAGATCCGCCATATGTTTCGAGATCTCTTCACGTTTTTCAAAGAACGCTTTGTGACGTTTATTCAGTTCCATTCGTTCACTTTTTGAATGTTCGATCTGAAGTTTGATCTCTTCAAACAAATCTCCGGAATGATCAATTGTTGTTTTTAACTCGTGGATCTTCTCCTCTTTTTCGGTGATCTCCCTGGAATTGCCGCCTTTATTCTTTGTCAGCTCTTCCAATTCAGTCCGGAATTTATCGACCTCTTCGCAGATACGGGTAATATTTTCCGTGATAAATGTATATTTTTGCTCTAATCCTGCATATTCCAGATGAATCTGTTCTGATTTTCTGGTCTTAAAGCTTTCCTTTGCGTGGATCTCTTCCAGCTCTTTTTGTTCTTTCTCAATGTTGATATTCAGATCATTTTCCAGACTTTCTGACGTATCCAGTTCTATATTAATAGACTCCTGATTGTCCATTATCTCGTTGATCTGTGTATCCAGTTTTGCAGCTTCATTTCGCAGATTATCGAATTGTTGTTTGAAGCTCTGGATCTTTGCAGATGACTGATCTGCATTCATCTTCGCCGTATTCTGTACGACATATGCTTTCTGCAGTTCTGTACTGATTGCATCGGTCTTCTCATAATACCCTGCACGTTCTTCTTTCAGACCGGAGATCTGTTGTTCCATCTCCGTCATCTCCTGCTTAAGCTTCTGCACGGTCTTTTCAAATTCTTCGATTTCCCGTCGTCTGCTCAGAAGATTACTTGAGTTTTTAAATGCTCCACCGGTCATGGAACCACCTGGATTGATCAGCTCGCCTTCCAGTGTTACGATACGGATAGACTGGTGGTATTTCCTTGCAATCATTGTTGCATGATCAATATGATCTACTACCAGTGTTCTTCCCAGCAGATAATCTGCAAGGGTTTTATATTTGCTCTCCACCTGGATCAATTTGTTGGCTGTCCCGATAACTCCCGTTTCTTTCAGTACTTCCGGCCGGTTAATCCCGGAATTCGCACGGATCGACGTTAACGGCAGAAAGGTTGCACGTCCAAACTTATTCTTCTTCAGGAAATGAATCATTCGTTTTGCTGTATCCTCATCCTCCGTTACGATATTCTGGATATTTCCTCCAAGTGCAGTCTCAATAGCGATCTCATAGTCTTTTTCAACCTTCACGATATCTGCTACTACACCCAAAAGTCCCTGCTCCCGGTCCTTATTATCCATGACTTTACGAATACTGTTACCGTATCCGTCATACCGTTCCGTAATATTCTTTAATGATTCCAGTCTGGACTGTTCCCTGTGAAAAGCAGATTGTCCGACCTGCAGCTTCTGGGATTCTTTCGAAATCTTAGTCTGCAATTCCCTGATCCTGCGTTCATATTCTTTATTCTCGTCATTCAGTGAAATGATCTTGTCGGAAATAACTTTCAATTCCATTTGGAATTTATTCAGGCTCTCATTCTCTTCTGCGATCTCACTGTCATTTGCAAGGATTTCACGGTTAATCTGCGATTTTCTTACCTGGATCTGCTCCATCATTGTATCGAATTTCTGAATCTGAGCTTTCGTAGATGCTCTGTTATTCAGTATTTCCATAATATGATTCTTTTTTTCATCGACAGATCCGGTAATCTGAGCAATCTTCTCCTGCAATTCCGTCAGCTCATTTTTGATCTTATCTTCTTCTGACCGCTTTTCTTCCATCTGTTTTTCAATGGAATCTTTTTCCGTGTGAAGTTCTTTCAGCTGTCCTTCACGGACATCTATCTCCGAATCAATAACACCGGCACGCTGATCGAAGTGTTCATCATTCATCCGCGCACTGTGGATCTGTTCTTTTAACAATGCGATCTGGTTCTCTAACTGTTGCTTCAGAATGGTTGTCTCATTTAACTGACGGTTCGCTTTTTCAATGGAATCATCGATCACTTCCACCTGTTCTTCAATCGACTCATATTCTGTCTTTGTATCTGCATACTTGCTGGTTGCTTCTTCTAGTTCTCCTTTTGTAATACGCAGTTTTTCATCCAGATTCCGAATCTGATCCCGGATACGTTCCATTTCCAAAAGAAACATATTGATATCGTATGTTTTTAATTCTTCCTTCCGTTTCAGATACTCCCTCGCCTTTTCAGACTGACGTTCTAACGGCCCAACCTGCTTTTCCAACTCAGACAGAATATCATTGACACGGACCAGATTCTGGCGTTCATCTTCTAACTTTTTGACTGACATACTTTTTCTTCGTTTGAATTTGACAATTCCTGCTGCTTCATCAAAAAGCTCTCGCCTCTCATCCGGCTTACCACTTAAGATCTTATCAATCTGTCCCTGTCCGATAATCGAATACCCTTCTTTTCCGATACCTGTATCATAGAAAAGTTCATTTACATCTTTTAATCTGCATGCTCTTCCATTGATCAGATATTCGCTTTCTCCGGAACGGTATAGCTTTCTTGCTACCGTAACTTCTTCGTAATCAACCGGAAGCTTATGGTCTGAATTGTCCAGAGTGATCGCCACCGATGCATAACTAAGCGGCTTTCTGTTCTCAGTACCGGAAAAAATAACATCCTGCATGTTGCCGCCTCTTAACTGCTTCACACGCTGTTCCCCAAGCACCCATCTGACCGCATCTGCTACGTTACTTTTTCCACTTCCGTTCGGACCGACAATGCCGGTGATTCCATTATGGAATTCGAATTTAATTTTATTGGCAAATGATTTAAATCCCTGCACTTCTATGCTTTTTAAATACATTCCACACCTACTTTATATTCTTTTCATGCAGTTTCAAAATGCTGATATATGCAGCCTCCTGCTCTGCTGCTTTCTTCGTCCGGCCTTCTCCGACTCCGTATTCTTCTTCTCCGATATGTACCGCAACACGGAAAGTCTTATTATGATCCGGTCCTTCTTCACCAATCAGATGATACGAGATTACTTCTTTAAAATTCGCCTGCACAATTTCCTGCAGGATAGTCTTGCTATCAAAAAAGAGTTTCTTGTTCTCCAAATCTTTCAAAATAAATCGATGTATAAACTCTTTTGCATTAGCAAAACCACCATCAAGATAAATTGCTCCGATCAGAGCCTCCATTGCATCCGATGTTACAGATTCTCTCTTTCGTCCTCCGGTAGCATCTTCTCCTTTACCAAGCAGAAGGTATTCACCAAGATCCAGATCTCTTGCACAGAATGCCAGCGCCGGTTCACATACCATACTTGCCCTCGTCTTCGTAAGTTCACCTTCCGGAAGCTTTGGATTATTGTGAAACAGAAATTCACTGGACACCAGTTCAAGAACTGCATCCCCCAGAAATTCCAGCCGTTCATTACATTCATACTTCGGAAGATGTTTTTCATTGGCGTAAGAACTATGAATCATCGCCTTTGTAAACAGGGTAAAGTCATCAAATTTGTAACCAATCTTTCCTTCTAATTCTTTAAGGTCTTTGCTCATCGTAAACTCCATCCTAAAGAACGAAAAAAGCCCCTGGCAGGGCCCTTTCGTTCTTTTTATATCTGCCTAGTTATTATTTGTTGCATTCTTGATCTGCTCAACAGCATCTCCAACTGTAGAGATCTGCTCAGCGTCATCATTATCGATCTCAATGTCAAATGTTTCTTCTATTCCCATAATAATCTGGAAGATATCAAGGGAGTCTGCTCCCAGATCATCTACAAATGTTGTGTCCTCTGTAATATCATTCACTTCTACATTTAATACATCAGCGATGATTTCTTTTAATTTTTCAAGTTCCATATCAAATCTCCTTTTCTTATCATAGTTAGTAATATATTATTCAGCGGATTTTTGCTCCGATTGAATACTTTCTTTGATCTTTTCATTAATTTTCTGTTTTTTAAATGTCACACATTGGATCAGTGTATTGCTGACTTCTTTTGCTTTCGAGCTTCCATGTGTCTTTACAACCAGACCGTTTAATCCAAGCAATGGCGCACCGCCATACTCACTTGCATCAAATGACTTTAAAGTTGTTTTTAACGCCGGTTTGATAAGCAATGCTCCGATCTTGCTTCTGAGTGTGGACATCAGTCCTTCTTTTACCTTACTGATCAGTACCGCCCCGACACCTTCATATAGCTTAAGGATTACATTGCCCGAAAATGCTTCTGTCACAATGACATCAGCCTGTCCATGCGGAATCTCTCTTGCTTCTACACTTCCGATAAAATTCAGTTCTTTTTCTTCTTTTAAAAGAGGAAACGTCTCCTTTACCAGTGCATTACCTTTTTCTTCTTCTGCTCCGATATTTACAATCCCAACTTTCGGATTCTTAATACCAACTACATGTTCCATATAGATAGAACCCATCTTGGCAAACTGAACCAGATGTGAGGCTCTAGCATCTACATTCGCTCCACAGTCGATCAGAAGTGCTACACCCTTCTCTGTCGGGATCAGTGACGCAAGTGGTGGCCGCTCTACACCTTTGATCCTTCCAACGATTACCTGTCCGCCTACCAGGATTGCTCCGGAACTTCCGGCAGATACAAATGCATCAGCCTTTCCTTCCTTTACCATCTTCATTCCGACTACAATAGAAGAATCTTTCTTTCTTCTGATCGCATTCACCGGAGGTTCGGCAGTCTCTATTACTTCTGTTGTATTCACAACTTCCAGTCTGTTCTTATCATAAGTATACTTCTGCAATTCAGTATTCACTATATCTTCTTTGCCAAGCAGATATACCTTTATATCCTGTTCACGTCCAAGAGCATCTACTGCTCCTTTTACCATTTCACCCGGTGCATTATCCCCGCCCATGGCGTCCAATGCTATCACCGTAATTTCTGACATATTGATTCCTCCTAATATTACTGAATTTATTCTACTAAACATCCATGCAAAAATCAATATTTTCCTGTGAAAAACGCCAATATAAACCTCCTCACGGACAGCTGCGGTACTTTTATAAAATTTTTCATAAATATTTATCAGAAGTTTGATAATGTACGATCCGGTTGATATAATACCTTTTATCATCAAAATTAGATATGGAATTATAGAAAGAAAGGGATCAATAAATGGATTATTATAAGAGAGCTCTTGAACTCAACGATGAAACCATAAAAAACAGACGTTACTTTCATATGAATGCAGAGGCCGGTCTTCATATGCCAATGGCCTGCGTATATGTAATGGACAAATTAACCGAATATGGATTGGTGCCTTCGA
>ENA-ORTP01002397-ORTP01002397.1-human-gut-metagenome-genome-assembly--contig:-NODE-2397-length-15796-cov-4.534718_pt1 | contig 15796 bp, 14 predicted proteins | sample MGYA00241913_ERZ509190 | MGnify/ENA primary metagenome ERZ509190 (study PRJEB26280, sample SAMEA2338839) | human gut metagenome | biome: human gut; feature: human-associated habitat; material: faeces...
CACTTGCGGCAGAGCCGGGAGACTTAAGCCTTGTGCTTCCGAAACGAATCCTGGACGGAATCATCGAGATGGTATATGCACTGGATAAGATCGCGCCGGGTACAGCTAACGATGATACGCTGCTTTATGGTGTGGAAGTGAAATTCTACAATATGGAAGTGGAACTGGATGAGCATCTGGAAACCATGTACAAGGGGCTGTATGTGATCGGAGACGGAAGTGGAGTGACACATTCTTTGTCGCATGCATCAGCGAGTGGTGTATATGTAGCAAGAGAGATTACAAGAGACGTGTAAAAGAAGAGTGTACGGGCATTCTAAAAAGAGTGCTTGTACACTTTATTTGTTAAAAAAATAGAATTCCTCTGCATCTTTTTTGATAAGTACTGCCTGAACAGGCATAGATTACATAGTGACATGCTTTTGAATATTGGGGAAGTCCTACTATGATATCCAAAAGCATAAGATAGCTTGACAGTCCAGTAAAGAACTACTGGATTTTTTGTATAAATTCTTCCATACTTTTTGATGTAGCTGCAATTTTTAACCAGTTTTTCAGAATAGCTGCATCGGATTCTTCACTCATCTTTTTTTCAAGTTCTGGTGGTATAGAGCCCAAATCTTCTAAAAAACTGCGCAATATAGATTGGCGCTCTTCTTTGCGTCCGGCTGCACGCTCATCTCTCAACATTTCTTCTAAAATCATGAAACGTTCCTCCATTTCACGGCTTTCCTTAATATGTCGGATAGAATTCTGTAATTGCTTAACATAGATATCGTGGAAATCTTCCTGACTTTCTTTCAGGTCTGCCTTTACAAATTTCAAAAATGTTACCAGCTCTTTTGGAACTTCCTTTGCATTCTCCTCACGGGTACTGAGATAAATGATACATCGTCCATCTCCCAAGGAAGTTTCATCAGATTCTTTACAGTGATTGTAAAAAGTATAACGATACTTTTTTTGTCCAAACGGATCAAAATCGCAGATGAAAATGACATAAGTATTTGGTAATTCATCGTAATTGCTGCCTTTGAGTAAAAGTTCCATATCAATCTGACTCTGATAATACCGACTCCGCTTGCCTAAAGCGGTGTTTTTGATCATTTGCATTTCAATATTGTAATGGGTGTTCTTTTCATCTTTTGCATAGACATCGAGACGGACACCTTTGTATTCTGGATGATACACCATGCTTTTTTCTTTGCTGACTTCAATTCTGTCGATTGGTGTTCCGATTACCATTTCAAGGAGCCCTTTGCAATTTTTTTCATCACACATCACTGCACCAAACATAAAGTTATTGCCGATGGTAAGTTCCTGTAATGTTCGTTTTGCCATAAATATTTCCTCCATCCGCAGAGGAATTCTATAAGCAAATTATAGCAAATGCTTCGATGAAGTCAAGGCGATTTATATCAAAAAGGAGTATTGACACTATATACTATGCAATATATAGTATTATGTATAAGGAGGTGTTTTATGGATGCACAGTTAAGAAAAGGATTGTTGGAGTTATGCGTTTTAGCAGTCTTGCGAAAAGAGGATTCGTATGGATATCAAATGATAAAAGATGTATCGAATCTGATTGAAATTTCAGAATCGACGTTGTACCCGATATTGCGAAGGCTGGAGATGAGCGGAAAGATAGAATCCTATACAGCACAGTATCAAAATCGATTAAGGAGATATTTTCATCTGACAAATGCAGGGGAACAATGTTTGAAAGAGTTTAGAAAAGACAGAGAGCAATTGTTACGGATTTTAGAGTATATTGCAGAGGGGGATGCCGAATGAAAAAGGAACAGTTTATCAAACGCCTTCGTGTCAGTCTGAGAAGCTTGAACAAGGATGAGCGGGAAAAATATCTTTCGTATTACGAAGAAATGATAGCAGACATGATAGAAAATGGGATTTCGGAAGAAGAAGCAGTTGCACGTCAAGGGGAGATAGGAAAAATTGCAGAGGAGATTTTGAGTGAAAATCCAATGAAAAAGAAACGAAGAGCAGACTGGATCGGCGCCGTTTTGATCGTCCTGACTCTTTTATTTGGAAGCATATCCGGATATTTGATGTATCAGGAATATCAGGTTAAAGCGGCCTTTGAAAAGCTTCAGATGGAAACGGCAAACGAAACAATCAGTATCATTGGAGGCGCGGATGGACCGACCAGTGTATTTTTGGCAGGGAAAATCACATTTCCGGTGCGCCCTGACATTTTGTTTATGATAACAATCCTCTTGATTGCAATAACAGTTCTTTATTTCGTGCGAAAAACAAAGAGAAATAAAAAACAATAGATAAATTTATCTGAAAATATTGAATTCAAAACAAAAAAGAGCTACAATTATACTATAAAGTAAGAGGAAGGAGTGTACGGTTATGACGGAAGCATTGATTGGAACATGTATTTTGGCAATTACGACAGTGATATTTGTCTGGGTATGTTCAGAGTATCAGATTTATAACAATGAACATTCAGCAGAGGAAAAGTTAAATGCCACACGGTTGTCAGATTGGCTGGCAGCACAGAGGATGCGGTTCTGGCTGGCAGTGGATGATTCCAGAGAGTATTCGCAGGAAGTGCTGAAGTCAGAAAATAAGACACTGCTTCAGAACTGGATCATCCGACACCATGAAAGACAGGAGATTCGAAGTGAAAAGAAAAGAGAGCATCATATGATACAGAGTCAGAGAACCTATCGGATGCGGGGAAACTTGTAAAAGGATCAAAGATACTTAGGGATGTCAGTTACGACATCCCTAATTTTTCTACTTTAATATCCACAAGATTTCAGGATCATATCCATCGTTTCCGCTGTCTGTATAGAAAATTCGGCGCTGACGTGCGGAGGTTCTCCATTTAAAATGCAGTTTCCGAGTTGTTCTACTTCCAGGATGTAATTATTTGGAATATCCATAAAGAAAGCTGTTCGCTTTTCTCCTTCGATGAGATACCATTTCTGAGTTCCTTCGGCATTAAAAGAAATTGGAACTTCTAAAATCCCTTTTGTACCATAAATAAAGGAACGATCTCCTCGTTGGTGAGGGAACATGGCACAGGAAAATACGGCTCGTTTGTTTTCCGGATATAGGAGGTGGCCGCAAGTCATATCATCAATATGTTCCTCTGTAAAATGAGAAACGGCTTTTGCAGAGACAGGAGTCTCTCCGAACAGATATGACGCGAACGTAATGTTATAGCAGCCCAGATCATAAAGAGAACCACCCAGAGTTTCCCGGTGAATGCGGATATTATCTTCATATCCCGGAGTATAAAAAGTGGATTCTATAAAATTTACATCTCCGATCAGGCCTTCCTCGATTTGAAGCTTTAATTTTTGCATCAATGGAGAATGAAGATAAGCAAAGGCCTCCATCAGGATGACACCGGCATCTTCGCAAGCCTGGATCATGTCTCTGGTATCTTTGGCTGATCCACTCATTGGTTTTTCGCAGAGAATGTGTTTTTTATGGGCAGCAGCTTTTAACACCCATTCTTTATGCAAATGATTTGGAAGTGGAATATAAACGGCTTCAACTTCTGGATCTTCCAGCAGTTCTTCATAGCTGCCGTATGCCTTCTGAAAACCAAATCGGTCTTGAAAATCTTTTGCCTTTTCCATACTTCTTCCGGCAATGGCATACAGTTCACAATTTTTTGCATTCTGCATTCCCGGAATGGTCTGTTTTTCTGCAATATGAGCCGTTCCGAGAACGCCCCAGCGTATTTTTCTCATAAATGATAATCTCCTTTCCTGCCCGGAAGACCGGGGTTCTAAGTATGATTATCATATCATATTTTAGCGCGGAATATAAAGAAATATTGAGGTTACTGTTCACACCCAATGTCATTAACTTAACGAGAATTCAGATCTTATGTCTGAATTCTTTTTTTCTACCAGTAACTAAATTTTTTTAATAGCACTTGACAAGTACCTCAAAGTGTGCAGTTTTTTTAATTAGAAACTATTGATTCACTTTCACATAATCAAGGAGGTACTTTATGAAATACTCTAATGTTGTTAAAGCAATGCTATTCACTTCCATTCATGAGCTTGCTGCCAACCCCGAACATTATGTGCTCCATCCCGGCAAAGACTTTTCACGTAATCGAAAACTGGGATTCCAACGTCTTCTCCTTATGCTCCTGACCATGGAAGGAGACTGTATTAAGGAAGAGCTCTACCGCTATTTTGGGCGTTCTACGGATACCCCTTCAAAAGCTGCCTTTTACAAACAACGAAAAAAGGTGAAAGAGGATGCCTTTAGAAGCCTTCTCGTTTCTTTTACTCAAAAATGTCAAAAGAAGTTGTTGAAAGGCAAATATTCCCTAGTCGCATGCGATGGTTCTGCAGCTGATATTTTCAGGAATCCCGATGATTCGGATACGTTCTTTGAACCAAACGGAAAGTCCACCAGAGGATTTAACCAAATCCATATCAATGCTTTCTTTTCTGTTCTGGACAAAAAATTTACGGATCTCCTGATCCAGCCTGCCCGCAAACGTAATGAATACAGCGCATTCTGTCAGATGGTTGATCGCTCCGAATCAGATACCCCTGTCATTTATTTGTGTGACAGAGGATATGCCTCTTATAATGCGTTTGCACATGTCATTGAAAATGGGCAGTTCTTTGTCATGCGCTGTACTGACGACAAGACGGAAAAAATCCTGGGGTTTCCTTTAGATAATATCCGGCAACTTGATTATCATGTGGAACGTATTTTATCCAGATCTCAGTCAAAGAAAAAACGACTTCATCCTGAACAGGAGGAACAATACCGTTTTGTATGCAAGAATGTCCCTATGGATTATATTACACAAGGCCATCCCGAATACAGACTGTCCCTGCGAATCATCCGGATTGAATTGTCAGATAGCTGTTATGAAAACCTGATCACAAATCATCCGGAGCTTGATTTCGACTTCGATGATCTCAAGGACTTGTACCATCTGAGATGGGATGAGGAAACTTCTTTCCGTGACCTGAAATACCCGCTGTGTCTCAAAGCATTTCATTCCCAAAAATATGAATACATTATACAGGAAGTATGGGCAAGGGCAATCCTGTACAATTTCTGCTCGGAAATCGCTATGGCGGGAGAGATCCCTGAAAAAAAGAGGAAATATGTTTATCAGGTCAATTATTCGGAAGCAATCAAAATATGTAGGGATTTTTTGAGAATACATGATGGAACAACATTAGACGTAGAGGGCCTGATTGCTCAGAATATTCTGCCAGTCAGGCCCGGACGAACCTTTCCTCGCCAAGCAAGGTTCAAACTTCCAATCAGCTTCTGTTACCGAAATTAACAAAAGCAGATTGAAACATAATAAATATACTTCAAAATGAGACGAATGAAAATGATTTTTTTTAATTTCATAAATTCGTCTTGTTATGATACCTTTTTATTCCCATAAATCTATACATTGCATCATAGAATCGCGATTGCTCCTAAATTTAAAGCATTCCATCCGCATTTCGGAGTAAAAATCCCCCCTCTTTTTCTTAAGTTGATAGAAAATCTGATCACAAGCAACAGATCACACTATTATTAGAAGTTAAGTTAATGACATTGGGTGTGAACAGTAACATATCGGGAAAAAGTTCTTGCAATTCCAAACTCATGCACGTATAATAGATTCGTATGGAGAACGAACGGATATTGAGAGTTCCATGCAAATATTTAACGCAGCAGAAGCTGCATTATTGATTAAGTTAAAAGCTTAAATTTTATAAGTTGGTTACTTTATAACCGGTGCGTAAACAGCACATCAACTTGTGAAACGGTCAATAAGAGTATTAAAAGTAAAATATTTGCTATATAGACTCGAAAACCTTTATATCTGTAGTGCTTATACTTAGAAGAAAAGACAAAGCTCCTGTACTTAAGCAGGAGATTGGCATTATATAAAGAAGCATAGCAAGCGCAAGAAAGAATGTAGATGTAACGTACGTTTTTCTGCGCTTTTTTTATATCACAAACATTCAGAAGTAAAGGGGAATTGACAAAAAAGGGCGAGGTGAAAGAAAGATGAAGAATTTATCACAGGAGAATGCTCCGATCTATGAAGCATTAGAGCGGTTCCGGCGGATGCGGATCGTACCGTTTGATGTTCCGGGACATAAGCACGGAAGAGGAAATAAAGAACTGGTGGAATTACTGGGAGAACGCTGTGTCAGTATTGATGTCAATTCCATGAAACCGCTGGACAATCTGTGTCATCCGGTTTCTGTTATCAAAGATGCAGAACAGCTGGCAGCAGAGGCATTTCATGCAAGTCATGCATTTCTGATGGTAGGGGGAACGACATCCTCGGTGCAGGCGATGGTACTTTCCTGCTGTAAGAAGGGGGATAAGATCATATTACCGAGAAATGTACACCGCAGTGTGATCAACGCATTGGTGTTATGCGGAGCGATTCCGATCTATGTCAATCCGGATGTGGAGCACAGTCTGGGAATTTCACTTGGTATGAAAGTGTCTCAGGTAGAACTGGCGATTCAGAAGCATCCGGATGCGGTAGCTGTATTTGTGAACAATCCGACGTATTACGGAATTTGTTCTGATTTACGTTCTATCGTAAAAAAAGCACACGCTCACGGCATGAAGGTTCTGGTAGATGAAGCCCATGGAACACATTTTTATTTTGGAGAGAATCTGCCGGTTTCAGCAATGGAGGCAGGGGCAGATATGGCATCTGTGAGTATGCACAAATCAGGCGGAAGTCTCACACAGAGTTCCTTTTTGCTTGTAGGTCCGTCTATGCATGCGGGTTATGTGAGACAGATCATCAACCTGACGCAGACCACCAGCGGTTCCTATCTTTTACTGTCCAGTCTGGATATTTCCAGAAGAAATCTGGTGTTGCGCGGCAAGGAATCTTTTGCAAGAGTGGCGGCGCTGGCGGATTATGCAAGAGAAGAGATCAATCGGATCGGAGGATATTATGCATTTTCAAAAGAGCTGATCAATGGAGACAGTATTTATGATTTTGATACAACGAAGCTGTCCATCCATACGCTGGAAATTGGTCTTGCGGGAATCGAGGTCTATGATATTCTGCGGGATGAGTATGATATTCAGATCGAATTTGGAGATATCGGGAATATTCTGGCATATCTGTCTATCGGAGACCGGATCCAGGAGATTGAGCGTCTGGTAAGTGCACTGGCAGAAGTAAAGCGCAGATATCAGAAAGACAAGACGGGTATGCTCAGCCAGGAATATATTGAACCAGAGGTCATCATGAGTCCGCAGGATTCTTTCTATGCGGAAAAAGAGGCAGTGCCGATCCGGGAGTCAGAAGGCAGAATCTGCAGTGAGTTCGTGATGTGTTATCCGCCTGGAATTCCGATTCTGGCACCGGGAGAGAAGATCACAAAAGATGTAATCGAGTATATTCTCTATGCCAAAGAAAAGGGGTGTTCCATGACGGGACCTGAAGATGCGGCAATCGAATATTTAAATGTTCTGATATAAGGGGGATAAAAGTGATGGAAATGTGGTTTTCAGATGAACACACGGACAATGTGAAACTGTCCATCCGTGTGGACAAGCAGCTGTTCAGTGCGCAGAGCGAGTTTCAGCGAATCGATGTTCTCGAATCAAAAGAATTTGGTAAGATTCTCGTAGCGGACGGAGATCTGATGCTGACAGAAAAAGATGAATTTATCTACCATGAGATGATGGCGCATGTTCCTATGGCAGTACATCCGAAGGTAGAGAATGTGCTGGTCATCGGCGGAGGTGACGGCGGATGTGTGCGGGAGCTTGCAAAATATAATACCATTCAGAAGATAGACGTCGTAGAAGTAGATCCTCTTCTGGTTGAAGTCTGTCGGAAATATTTTCCGCAGATTGCAAGCAGCCTGGATGACGATCGCGTGACAATCTATAATGAAGATGGACTGCGGTTTGTGCGTTCCAGATCCAATGTGTATGATCTGATCCTGATTGATTCTCCAAATCCGTTTGGTCCTGCGGAGGGATTGTTTACAAAGGAATTTTACGGCAATTGTTACAATGCCCTGCATGAAGACGGGATCATGATCAACCAGCATGAAAGTCCGTTTTATACAGAAGAGGCATTTCAGTGTCAGAGAATGCACAAGAGAATTATAGAATCCTTCCCGATCAGTAAGATTTATCAGGCCCATATTCCGTCCTATCCGTCAGGGCACTGGCTGTTCGGATTTGCGTCTAAGAAATACCATCCGCTCAATGACCTGGATGGAGTTTCCTGGAATCTGCGGGGGATTCATACAAAATATTATCTGCCGAGAGTGCACCACGGAGTCTTTGCATTACCGGCGTATGTGGAGGAGCTTGTAAAAGATGTTGAATAAAAATGTAATGACGTTCATCGGATGTGATGCGGAGTATAATGAATCAGAGATCGTGTTGTTCGGTGCACCTTTTGATTCCACGACTTCCTACCGTCCGGGGGCAAGATTTGGAAGTCAGGCAATTCGCAATGAGTCTTATGGACTGGAAACTTACAGTCCGTATCAGGGAAAAGATCTGACAGATTATAAGATTTTTGACAGTGGAGATCTGGAGCTGCCGATCGGAGATACGGAAAAAGTGCTGGCTGAGATTCAGGATTGTACCGAGATTATTTTAAGCAGCGGGAAAATCCCGTTTATGATCGGCGGAGAGCATCTGGTGACACTGGGAAGTGTCCGTGCAGCAGCAGAGAAATATCCGGATCTGCATATCATCCACTTTGATGCACATGCAGATTTAAGAGAAGATTATCTGGGCGTTCAATATTCTCATGCCTGTGTACTGAGAAGATGTTGGGAGCTTTTGGGAGATGACAGGATCTATCAGTTTGGAATCCGATCCGGTGACAGAGAAGAGTTTCGCTGGGCAAGAGAAGGGCATGTGAAGATGCATAAGTTCAATCTTGACGGACTGGCAGAAGTAATTGAGAAACTGCAGGGAAAACCGGTATACATCACACTGGATCTGGATGTGCTGGATCCGTCTGTATTTCCGGGAACAGGAACTCCGGAGGCGGGCGGTGTCACATTTGTGGAACTGATGAATGCTGTGATCCAGACAGCACAGGGAGTCAACGTGGTCGGATGTGATGTGAATGAACTGAGCCCGGTTTATGATCCAAGTGGAGTTTCCACAGCAGTAGCCGGAAAGATTATCAGAGAATTTTTACTTGCACTGCAAGTTTAATAGAAGAAAAAACAAGAAAGAAGGAGATAAAAAAATGGGAAAAGTATTGATTGTTGGATGTGGCGGAGTTGCAAGTGTAGCTGTACACAAATGTTGTCAGAACAGTAAAGTGTTTGATGCGATCTGTATTGCCAGCCGTACGGTTTCAAAATGTGAGGCATTGAAAGAAAAACTGCAGGCTTCCTACAACGGAACGATTACAACTGCACAGGTGGATGCAGATAACCCAGAAGAACTGATCGCACTGATCGAAAGGGAAAAACCGGACGTAGTACTGAATCTGGCACTTCCATATCAGGATCTTACAATTATGGATGCCTGCCTTGCGACAGGAGTGGACTATGTAGACACTGCAAATTATGAGCCGGAAGATACTGCAAAATTCGAATATAAATGGCAGTGGGCATACCGTGACAAATTTGAAAAAGCAGGAATTACAGCGTTGTTGGGAAGTGGATTTGATCCCGGAGTAACAGGAGTATTTTCTGCATATGCGCTGAAACATTATTTTGACGAGATTAATTATATCGATATTCTGGACTGCAATGGAGGAGATCACGGCTATCCGTTTGCAACGAACTTCAATCCGGAGATCAACATCCGCGAGGTTTCTGCAAAAGGTTCTTACTGGGAAGACGGACACTGGGTAGAGACAGAGCCGATGGAGATCAAGAGAGAATACGATTTTCCGGAAGTGGGAATGAAAGATATGTATCTTCTGCACCATGAAGAAATCGAATCTCTGGCACTGAATATTCCGGGAATCAAAAGAATCCGTTTCTTTATGACATTTGGACAGAGCTATCTGACACATCTGAAATGTCTGGAAAATGTAGGAATGACATCCATTGAGCCGATTATGTACGAAGGAAAAGAAATCGTACCGCTTCAGTTTTTGAAAGCTGTTCTTCCGGATCCGGCATCTCTTGGACCGAGAACAAAAGGAAAGACAAATATTGGATGTATTTTTACAGGAAAGAAAGACGGAAAAGAGAAGACGATCTATATTTACAATGTATGCGATCATGAAGAGTGCTATAAAGAAGTGGGATCACAGGCCGTTGCCTATACTACAGGTGTTCCGGCAATGATCGGTGCTATGATGCTCATGACAAAGACATGGGACAAAGACGGTGTTTACAATATCGAAGAGTTTGATCCGGATCCGTTTATGGATGCCCTCAATGAGTTTGGACTTCCATGGAAAGTGGTAGAAAACCCTCAGATGGTAGATTAAGAAACGGACATCAGAAATGAAAAGAGAAGAATTAAGGACTCCATGCTATGTCATCATGGAGTCAGAAATGAAAAAGAATCTGCAGATTTTACAGGAAATCCGACAGCAGAGCGGATGTAAGATCCTGCTGGCACAGAAAGCATTTTCTATGTATTCCTGTTATCCTCTCATCGGAGAGTATCTGGATGGAACGACTGCCAGCGGCTTGTATGAAGCAAAGCTCGGGAAAGAATGTATGGGCAAAGAAAATCATATTTTTTCTCCGGCATATCGGGAAGATGAATTTGAAGAGGTGCTGGAAAGCTGCGAACATCTCGTGTTTAATTCGTTTTCACAGCTTGAGTGTTTCGGAGAACGTGCTGCAAAAGCCGGAAAAAGTGTGGGGATCCGTGTAAATCCGGAATGTTCCACGCAGGGAGAGCATGCGATTTATGATCCTTGTGCACCGGGCTCCCGTCTTGGGATTCTGGTATCCGAATTTCCGGAAACACTGCCATCTTACGTAGAGGGACTGCATTTTCATACACTTTGTGAGCAGAATGCAGATGCTCTGGAAATCACGTTGAAAGCAGTGGAAGAAAAGTTCGGCAAGTGGATGAAACAGTTAAAATGGGTGAATTTTGGCGGCGGTCATCATATTACAAGAGCGGATTATGACAGAGAGCTTCTGATCTCCTGTGTGCGCAGGATTCAGGACACCTACAATGTACAGGTCTATCTGGAACCGGGAGAAGCGGTGGCGTTAAATGCGGGCCATTTGATCACAACAGTGGAAGATATTGTACATAATGATATTGCGGTACTGGATGTCTCTGCAGCGTGTCATATGCCGGATGTGATCGAGATGCCGTATCGCCCGCCTCTGTTTGATTCTGGAGAGGCGAAGGAAAAAGAATATACGTATCTGCTTGGCGGTCCGACCTGTCTGGCAGGAGATGTGATCGGAAGTTATTCTTTTGATCAGCCGCTGAAAGTAGGAGACAGACTCACATTTGGAGATATGGCGATCTATACGACTGTAAAAAATAATACATTCAATGGAATGCGTCTTCCGGATATTGTGTGGGAACGCGAAAGTGGAGAATGTGAGATCGTGAAATCGTTCGGATATGAAGATTTTAAATGCAGATTATAAGATCTTCAATAAGTGAATAAAATAACAGGAAAGTCAACAAAATAACGATTGTTGACTTTCTTTTTTCGTGTGATAAATTGTTATTGTGCATAAAAATACAAATCATCTATCCGGATAACAGATCGTAAAGTAAGGAGTTGTAATAACAATGGGACTGCATGTCATTGATGAAGCAAAAAGATGTTTAAACTGTAAAAAACCGAGATGTCAGGAAGGGTGTCCGATCCATACCCCGATTCCTGTGATGATCCAGATGCTGCTGCAAGGAGAGATGCCGGAGGCGGCAGAAATGGTGTTTGCCAACAATCCGCTGTCTGTCATCTGTTCTCTGGTCTGTGACCACGAAAAACAGTGTGAAGGGCATTGTGTGAAAGGCATAAAAGGAGAACCGGTGCATATTTCTTCGATTGAAAATTATATTTCAGATACCTGCTTTGACCGGATGAAGCTGGAGCAGCTTCCGAAAAACGGCAAACGGATCGCAGTTGTCGGCGCGGGTCCGGCAGGAATCACAATCGCTATTTTGATGGCGTGCAGAGGATATAAAGTGACGATTTTTGAGGTAAAAGAGAAGATCGGAGGAATCATGCGTTATGGAATTCCTGAATTTCGTCTGCCAAAGTCCATTTTAGACCGCTATTATGTAAAAATGAAAGAGCTGGGTATCTTATTTAGGCCCAATTTTGCGCTGGGTGGTTCCACAGGTGTGGAAGATCTTTTAAGAGACGGATATCATGCCGTATTTATCGGAACAGGAACCTGGAGACCGTATCAGCTGCATATACCGGGAGAAACATTTGGAAATGTGCACTACGGAATCAATTATCTGAACAATCCGGATGTCTATGATCTGGGAGAACGGGTACTTGTCATCGGTGCGGGGAATGCGGCAATGGATGTGGCAAGAACGGCAATTCGTAAAGGCTCCCGGCATGTAACCGTCTATTCCATCACAGAAATTCCGGCGGCATCCCCAAAAGAGGTGGAGTATGCAAAACTGGACGGAGTAGAGTTCGAATATCTGCAGACGGCCATTGAAATCCGGGATGAAGGAGCCATTATCTGTGATGTGGAATGGACCGAAGATGGAAAACTGGTGAAAAAAGAAGAGACTGCCAGGCTTGTTCCGGCTGACAGTATCATTATTTCGATTTCTCAGGGACCGCAGGATCGGATCGTGAACCGGGATAAAGAGCTGCAGGTAGATGATCGGGGATTGCTCAAGACAGATGCAAATGGAGAGACCACCATGCCGGGGATTTTCGCATCCGGAGATGTAGTGACCGGTGCAAAGACCGTGGTAGAGGCGGTGAAGTATTCGAAAATGATCGCAGATGCGATGGATGAATATGTAAAAACACATTATGAATAGAAATACAGGCTGGTGTTCTTTGCAAAACATCAGCCTGTACTTTTTTACTCTAAAACAAAATCCATATAAACCGGATTATGATCACTCCATTTAAAACCGGTATCCAGAACCAGTGCATCTTCTACAGTCACATTATCAGATACCAGAAAACCATCTACTGTTACAACAAAATCAGATTCGCTGTAAGGCTGATCTGCGTTTCGGCAGGACGGTACCGGATTTTTCTCATCAAACGGTGCGATCAACTGTATGAAATCAGGAATCAGTTCTTCGGATATCGGTTTTGCCCAGTTGTCTTCTAATTCCTTGTGACCAAAAATCTCAGCAGAATTTCCAAGCAGATCTTTGTTAAAATCACCGCCCGCAACAATATAATTTCCAGCGTCATATTCTTTTTTCATATCCTCAAACAGCATCCGCAGCTGATTGTCGGCGGTGCTCGGATCAGATGTATAAGCGGAAAGATGCAGATTGTACAGGACAAGTTTCTTTCCGTTTTCTGTTGGAATCCGGTTGACGTTATAGCAGCGATCCAGATCCAGCAGCTTCATAAATCCATCCTCGATCGGTAAAGAGCGTCTGATGGATTCCGTGATCTCCATATTAGAAATTGTAAGCATACCGGATTTGTTCTTTCCGTGTGGCTCCAGAATCGGGTAGAACAGATAAGGGCTGTCATAGTTCTGAGCAAATGTGTAATTTCGTGAGGTGTTATCGGTTGAAAGTGTCTGTGAAAGCAATAATTTGCGTTCATCCACATGATAACTTCTTGTTCCGTCAATATCCACTTCCTGGAACAGCATAAAATCCGGGTTTAATTGAGCTACAGCTTCTGCATAGCTGCTGACATTTTCAATGACGGCATCTTTGGAACGGGCACGGCTTTCTTTTCCACCGTCCATAAAGAAAGAATAGTCGTCACTGTATGCGCCGAAACCGATATTTCCAGATGTGATGCGGTAACTTTTTCTGGTTTTTGCCTTTTCTGTAGATTTTCCGGTGATCGTCAGTTTTTGCTTGTCTTCCAGACGATAGTAACTGGAAAATACATAAACAACATAGCCGACTACGATCAGTATCAGAGTTCCGAGGAAGATTCCCAGGCGTTTCAACCATTTTTTTGAATTTGTTTTCATAAATATATGGTCCTTCTTTCTGTATCATTTTTTTGAACAACATTTCGCAAAATGATTATATCATATCCCGACTGAAATGAAAGAAATTGTCAAAAATAAAATTGCCGATCGTGCGAAAAGGAATCAAAGATGAATTGAGAAGGCGATACGGCAGTGTTATAATTGAGAAATATGAACATCCGAAGAAAGGAGCTAATGTGTAAAAGATATGGAGAAAAATAGAATGTTTTCAAAGTTAACAGAGGCACAAAAACAATTTTTTGAAACCGGACGGACTCGTGATCTTGCATTTCGTATCTGCCAGTTACAACTGCTGGCAGATGCAATGCGAAAAAATGAAACGGTTTTGGAGGAGGCATTAAAGAAAGATCTTGGAAAATCTGCATTTGAATCTTATGCCACAGAGATTGGATTTGTACTTGCTGATATTCGATATACGATTCAAAATCTTCAGAAATGGTCGGCTCCAAAACGTGTAAGAACACCGCTGTATTTATTTCCGGGCAAAAGTAAGATTCAAAAAGAACCTTATGGAAGTGTGCTTATTCTGGGACCATATAATTATCCGGTACAGTTGTTGGCAGAGCCTCTGATCGGAGCGATTGCGGCAGGAAACTGTGCAGTACTCAAACCATCAGAACTTACCCCACATGTTTCAAAAGCAATGTATCAGATCGTACACTCTACCTTTAAAGAAGAATATATTGCCTGTGTGGAAGGTGGAGTAGAGGTCAATCAGGAATTACTTTCTCAGAAATTTGATTATATCTTTTTTACAGGAAGTGAACGTGTCGGAAGGATCGTTATGAAAGCGGCAGCAGAAAATCTGACGCCGGTGACATTGGAGTTAGGTGGAAAAAGTCCGGTTATTATCGAAAAAACTGCAAATATAAAAGAGGCGGCAAGAAGAATTGCGTGGGGAAAACTCATGAATGCGGGACAGACCTGTGTGGCGCCGGATTATGTGCTTGTGGATGAGAGCAGAAAACAGCAGTTCTTAACAGAGATGAAAACAGCATTTTCTCATCTATATGGAAAAGAAATAAAAAAGAATCCACATTTCGGCAGGATTGTAAATGAACGGCATATGGAACGTCTGCAGAAAATACTGGAGCAGGATGCGAAATATTTGTTCTGCGGAGGAGAGGCAGATGCACTGCAGCGTTATATCGAGCCGGCCATTCTGGATCTCGGAAAGGATCAGAATGCGGCGTCTATGCAGGAAGAACTGTTCGGTCCGATATTGCCGGTTCTGTCATACCACAAGCTGGAAGATGCAGTACGTTTTGTGAATAAAAGAGCAAAACCACTTGCGCTGTATCTGTTTACGAAAAAAAGATCTGCAGAAAGGTTCGTTTTGGAACGGGTGTCTTCGGGCGGTGTATGTGTCAATGATACGATCAGTCATCTGATCAATCCAGATCTTCCGTTTGGGGGAGTCGGAGCATCCGGAATGGGACAATATCACGGAAAGTATAGCTTTGATACATTTACTCATGAAAAAAGTGTATTTTATAAACCCGCTGACTGGAATCTTCCGGTCTGTTATCCTCCATTTACAAAAGGAAAGATGAATCTGGTGAAATTCTTTCTGAAATAAGCGGGAAAATGTCTTGACTTTGACGCTGCGTCAACTTGTATACTAAAATCCGGCAGGAGGTAAAAAGATGGAATACAGTATTCGGGAAGTGGCAGAAATGACAGGAGTGAGTACACGT
>ENA-ORTP01002428-ORTP01002428.1-human-gut-metagenome-genome-assembly--contig:-NODE-2428-length-15634-cov-2.693305_pt1 | contig 15634 bp, 18 predicted proteins | sample MGYA00241913_ERZ509190 | MGnify/ENA primary metagenome ERZ509190 (study PRJEB26280, sample SAMEA2338839) | human gut metagenome | biome: human gut; feature: human-associated habitat; material: faeces...
TTGGCGCCATGCTGGTGATCCTGTCCATGGTGGCGGCGCTCATGTCAGTGCGCCGGCTTTTGCCGCCGCAGGCTCTCCCCGGCGGCATGGCGGCGCTCGTCGCGGGGCTGGCGCTGCTGACGGCCGGAGGCGGTATCGGCGGCCTGATCGAATCGATGAGTTCTTTCGGGCACATTCTCAGTTATGTGCGCATCGGCGCCATCGGCCTGTCGTCGGCAATCCTTGCGGTAGCCGCTTCGAAATTCGTGGATGTGCTCGGCGTTTCGGCGCTGGGACTTTTCGTCGCGCTGGCGATCCATCTGCTCAATTTCGTGCTGGCGTTCGCCGAGTCGGGGCTGCACGCGGCACGTCTTCATTATGTGGAGTTCATGGGCAATTTTTACGTTGCTCAAGGAAAAGATTATCATCCCTTTGCGTACAGGAGGAATTTACCGTGGAAAAAGGACTCGTAGCATTGGCTGCGGCGCTGGCCGTGGGGATTCCCGCGCTCGCGACTGCTTTCGCTCAGGCCAGGATCGGCAGCGTGGCGGCCGGCAGCGTGGCGGAAAAGCCGGAAACGGCGGGCACGATGATCATTCTCGAGGCGATTCCGGAGACGATGGTCATTCTTGGTTTCGTCGTGGCCATCATGCTGATTTTGCAATTTGCCTAGGAGTTTCCCGTTGACGGGCGAGGAACTTCTGCCTCCGGCGTTTCTGCGCGCCATGGAGGCGGAACTTGCGGCGCAGCACGAGGCGATGCGGGCGTCCGCGGACAGCCGTATCGGCGAGATGATCGCCGCCTGTCGCGACGAGGCCGCCGCCGCTGTGAAAAAACGCGCCGCTCTCTGCGAAGAGGCGCTGGAACGCCTGAGCACGCGTCGTCGCCGTCTGATGCGCGCGGTGGAGAGCGCCGCGCAGAAGGAGGTCGAGGCGCAGCATCTGCGGCGGCTCGAACAGGAGCTGCGGCGAAAGGTCGAACTTTTCCGAAGCAGCGAGAGCTACGGGACGTTCTTGACGAGAATGGTGGAACAATGCCGCCGCGCCGGTTTTTCCAGCGCGGGAACGTTTCAGGCGGCGGAACGCGAAGCCGGCCTGCTCCGCGCCGCCGGACTGTGCGTGGAAGAAAAAGATCCCGGCCGCTGGGGCGGCTTTATCCTCACGGAGGAGGGGGGCGCCCTCTTTGACTGCACTTTTCAGACCCGCTGGGAGCAGTACTGCTGCGAACGTGTCATCCGCAGCCGGGGAAGAAGCTAATTACGAATACGTCAACGGCCGCCTGCGCGCCCGCACGCGGGACTTCCTCCCCGTGCAGGCGGTGGCAGAACTTGCCTGCGCAGATCTGAAAGGCGTGGAACGTTCTCTGCTCGACACCGTTTACGGTCCGTTGTACCGTCGCGAGTTCATGCTGACGGAGATGCCTTTGGCGCTGAAGCTGGAGAACCTGATCTCCGCTTCCGCCCGGCAGCGTTTCAGCGAACTGAAACGCTGGGGCAAAGGCTCGGTGCGCCTGCTCACGTCGGCGCTTTCGATCCAGTCGGATCTGGAAAACGGCCAGCTTTTTTTGCGCGCGCTTCGATCGGGGCGAAACGATTACGAACCGAGTATGCCGGGCTGCGGCGAACTGAGCGCTGAGTTCTGGCGTCAAATGGCCAGAGCCGGCGGCGACCGGGAACAGATCGATGAACTGTGCCGTTATGACCCGACCGTGCTGTCCAACGTGCTCAGCGACGCCGTGAAGGAACTCGACGCTTCCGGTCGGCTGTGGGAGGCCGAATGGCTCTACATGAAAGGATCTTTCGACTGGGCAGCCAGCGTGCTGAAACGGTGCCGGGATTCGAACGGAGCGGCTGTGTTGCGGTGTCTCGGCTATCTGATCGACCTGTGGAATCTGCGCGTCTGGCTGGGGTTCCATTATGGATCCGGCATGCAGGACGAAGCGGTGCATTTTCTCGAAGGCGGCTCGCTGCCGCTGGAACGGCTGCTTTTCGCCAAAAGTTACAAGGCGCTGCTGCGCGGCTCGTTTTGGCGCTCTCGTGGAGCGGAGCCCGACGAACGTTCGTTGTTCGAGCTGGAACGACAATATCTGCTCTGGCAGATGACGCTGCGTCGCGAAGACCCGTTGGGCGTACAGGTGATCATCTCCTATCGGGCGCGCCTGTTCTGCGAGTGGCGCAACCTGACGACCATCGTTTCCGGACTGCAGAGCGGGCTGGACCGAGCGGCGCTGCAAAGCGTGCTGTTCATCGGCCGTTAGGAGGAAGCATGAAAAATCACGCGCTTTTGATCGGTTCGGCATCGTTCCTGCGCCTCTGGTCGGTGTTGGGCTGCATGGAAAAAATCGCCCCCGCGCGGCCCGAGCCGCGGAAACTGAAAGAAGTCGGACTCGCCTCCGGGGCTGAGGCCGTTTTATACGAGGAGACGCTTTTTGAGGGCTTTTCCTCGCGGGAGAAAAAATATTTTCAGGAGTCGGTCGATCCGTATTGGATCCCCCTGCCTGCGGCGGAAGGAGGCGAGTTGAAATAGACGGACGTTCTGCGCCGGTTCGATCGGTCTGTGCCGAAAGCGTTTGCATCGAAACGGAATTTCCGGTCGTGCTGGGTGAATTTGCCTGCACGGAAAACGGCGCGTGGTATGGCCAGGTGCAGAGCCATAACGGACGGATCGCGCGCATCCTGCCGCTGGATCTTCCGGAAAAGATCCGTCCGGGCGAGTTACTGCGTCTAAGCGGCGAGACGCTGGAAGACCGTCTTGCCCGCGTCGCGCCGGGCACCGTGATCGATCCGCTGGGACGGCAGATCATAAAGATCGGCGACGTGTCGATGGGCAATCTCAACTTTTCCACGGTTCCGCAGGAGACAAAGGGCGGCAGTTTCTGGGGGCTGAAAACGCTGGGAGAGTTCATGAACCTGCACGACGGCGAGGGCGTGGTGCTGCTGGGTTCGCCGCCGGGCGGGCTGCCCCTTCTTTTCAGTCAGATCGCCGCGGCGCAGCGGGCGGATTTTTTGTATATTTTCTGCCAAGGCGGTTATCACGAGCTGTATCGTTACTGCCGAGCCGTACAGATGGCTGGCAGCGCGGAAAGGTGCATGATCCTCTGGACGCCGCCGTGGAACGTGCCGGCGCTGAAGAACCTGGCCCCCCGGGCGCTGACGTATCTGTCGGCGCTGCCAGACGAGGGCGGGCGGCGCCTGATCCTGATCGACGATCTGCATTACTGGCTGGAATCAGTTCGCGAGTACGGCGAAAGTTCGGGCGAACTGCCGCTTCCCGACGGCTATCCTTATACGGCCCGGCGTCAGCTGGGCGAACTGCTGGATCTCAAGTCGCTGCCCGATGAAGAGGGGTGTTCCACGTCGCTGCTCGTCGGCTGGCGCTACGAAGAGGGCTTTTCGCCGCTTGCGGAGCATCCTTACATGGGGCGTTTGCCCCGTTTCATGCGCACGGGCATCATCCTCGAGGAATCGTCGGAATATTTGCTTCCGTCGAAGGATTCCTGGGGCGAACTGTCGCCGGCCGGGCGCTGTTGGCGTGAACTGTGCCGCCTCGCCGAGGAATGCGACGAGGCGCTGCGCCCCGTGCTGAAAGCGCTGATGGGGCTTTTCGGTTCGCTCTTTGTGGAGTATTCCCCGCTCAGTTTCGCCGCGGCGCCCGAGAACGTGGTGCAGTGGAGCGACGACGACGGGAAAACTCTCGTCGGGTTGGCTTCTCGGGCCACTCCGGCCCTGCTGGAAGCGGTGCTGAAAATTCGCGCCGAGCTGCAGCTGAGCTTTCGCGAATGGCCCGACGTGCGCCGCCGCGGCTTTATCGACTGGGTGCGCGCACAGAAGGAGGAACGGTCATGAAACTGCTTCGCCGCGGTTCGAACAACGTCAGTTCGCTTTCCGCCTCGTCGCTCTGGGTGGAGCATCTCGCCGGCGCGACGCTGAACGATCTGGTGACGATTCAGGACGCTTCCGGCGACGCTTTTGTGGGAAGAGTGGTGGAAGTCCAAAACGACCACTGCCATGTGCGCATCTGCGACGGAGAACATTCTCTCTGCCGCGATTCGCTGCAGGTCTGGCTGGGCAGCAACGAACTGGAACTGCCGTCCGAGCCGCCGCTGGTCGCTTCGCGGCTGACGCGCCGTTCGGTCTTCAAGACGGGGATCGCTCCGGTGGACACGCTTTTCCCCCTGCAGCACGGCCATTCGGTCTTTGTGGCCGGAGTGTCGCTTTATCGGTCGCTGGATTTTTTTTCCGCTCTGCTGCACGGCGCGCTTTCGGATCGCCAGTGGCCGTGCCTGATCTCGCTCGACACGTCGAAAAACGAAGCGCGGGAGATCCGCCGCGTCTGGAACCACTACGGACTGGAAGACGAAGGATTGTTTGTTTCCGACAGCCGCGATCAGCTCTATCAGAGCATGACGCCGCTGCGCCTGGGGTGGGAAGCGGCGATCGGCCGCGCCGACGAAGGGCGCGACGTGTTCCTGATGGTGCTCGACCTCGAATCGTGGGCGCGTTTTTATCAGGAGGATCTGGCGCTGCGCGGCTATTACCGCAGCCGCGCCGGAGCGCTGAACGGCTTCAAAAACGCGCTGAGCACCCACATGCAGCTGCTGTACGGGCATAAGGGACGCATCACCGCGGCGATGCTGCTGTCCGAGCGTAAAGTGGCTGGACTGCCTTCGGAGCTGCTGGCGCTGCGCGATCTGTTTGACGGCGTTCTGATTTTGCGCGGCGACGGCTCGCTGTCGCTGAACGGCTACACGCCCCAGCTTCCGCGGGGGATGGACCGTTCGGTCGAATACGCGCGTCTGCTGCGCCGCCAGTGCAAAGAGCTGAGAGCGGAACTGAAACGACGGCGCTTGGACGAATATCCTCTGAGCGATGAAGAACGGGCGTTCGAACGCGCCCTGCATGAATTCATGAGCGACTTGGCGCCGCGAGCCGACGCTTCGCCGCAGCGCGTTTGGCAGATCCTTTCCCTGATGCCGGAAAGCCGCATCAACCGCGTGCCGCTGTCGCTGCTGCGGGAGTACAGCCGCAATGACGGTGGGGAGGCGTCCCGATGAGCGGGACGGACGTCCATTCTTTGCCGGAGAGGCTGCGCCAGCGCATCCGCCGCCTGACCGTCAGCCGGGAACGTCTCGGCGCACGGAGTCTCGAACAGAAACGAAGGCTGGACGAATTGACGGCGCAGACCGCCTCCGCGCTGGCGATGCTGAACATCTACAGCGGACCGCAAAGCGCCGAGCTGTTCCGGCTCAGTTTTGTGCCGATCGCCGTCGAATCGGGAAAAGAAATTCGTTCCGGCGTGGAGTGTCTGCAGTTTCATCGCGCGGACGCCAACGCGCGGCACGGTCTGCTGCCGCGTTACACGTCGCTGCTCACCTCGCCCCAGGCGGAGAACGCTTCGCTTCAAGTCGAAGAACTGATCCGCGCGCTGTGGGACTATATCAACGGCATGATGGAGCTGCGTTCGGCTGACTGTCTGATCCGTCGCCTGCGGCGCAGCCTGAAACAGGCGGAGCGGGAACGCTTGCAGGCGGCGCAGGCGTTTGCGGCACGCCGCGCCGCACGCGAGCACGTTTTCGAAACGGAACGGCATCGGCGGAAAGTGAGCGAAGGACGATGAAAATTGAGGTTTTGGCCATGGGCCGTCCGCGCGAGCCGTTTATCGTCAAAGGACTGGAACACTATCAGACGCGTTTGAAGCCGCTGCTGCCGGTGGAGTGGACGTTTCTGCCCGAACCGGGCAAAGGGAAAAATCTGACCGTCGCGCAGCGCAAGGAGCTGGAGGGGCAGGAGTTCCTCAAGCGCGTCGGCCGGGAGGACATCCTTTTTCTGCTGGACGAGCGCGGGCGAGCGCTGGGCAGCGAAGAGTTTTCGGCCGGAATTTACGCGGCGTTGGGCGGCGGACGGGGCAGGCTGGTTTTTCTGGTCGGCGGCCCCTACGGCACCTCGGCGGCGCTGCAAAAACGCGGAAACGTGATAATATCTTTGTCGAAGATGACCTTCACGCACGAGATGGCGCTGCTGCTCCTCAGCGAGCAGATCTATCGAGCGGCCATGATCCGTGAAGGCTCGAAATATCATCATTGAATCGTATTTTGCGAAAGGATTGAAGAAAAATGAATTTTGGCGGCAGAGGCGGTATGGGCAACATGAATCAGATGCTCAAGCAGGCCCAGGCGATGCAGGCGAAGATGATGAAGGCTCAGGAAGAGCTGAAGGAAGCCCGCGTGGAGGGCAGCGCCGGCGGCGGCATGGTCAGCGCCACGGTCAACGGGCAGGGCGAGCTGGTCGGCGTGAAGCTTTCCAAAGAAGTGGTCGATCCCGAAGACGTGGAGATGCTCGAAGATTTGATCCTCGCGGCGGTGTCCGACGCGGCCAACAAGGCCCGCGAGATGATGGAACAGCGCATGGGCTCGCTGACCGGCGGCATGAAGCTGCCGTTTTAGTGACCGGCAATGGCTCTGCCCGAACCAATTGAACATCTGATCTCGCTGCTGAAAAAATTTCCCGGCGTGGGCGAAAAGAGCGCCCGGCGCATGGCCTTTTACGTGCTCCAGGAGGGCGAAGGCTTCGGCACCGATCTGGCGCGTTCCGTCGGCGAGCTGAACCGGCGTCTGACCACCTGCGAGAAGTGCGGCAACCTGACCGAGACGCAGCCGTGTCCCATCTGCAGCGATCCGCTGCGCGACCGTTCGCTGCTCTGCGTCACCGAGACCATCGAGGATCTCGTCAGCATCGAGCAGTCGGGGCTTTTCAACGGCCTGTATTTTGTGCTCGGCACGTCGCTTTCGCCGCTGGAAGACCGCGAATCGCTTCCCGAAGGGACGGTGCGCTCGCTGCGCAAACGCTTCGAAGAATATCCGATCCGCGAGGCGATCATCGCCACCAACCCGCGCATCGAGGGCGACATGACCTTCTACGCGCTGCTGGAGGCGCTGCGGGACCTTCCCGTGAAAAAATCGCGTCTGGCGTACGGCCTGCCCGTCGGCGGTTCCATCGAATTCGCCGATCGCGTCACGCTCCATGCGGCGCTGGAGAGCCGGCAGGAGGTCAGGGAGTAGCCGGCAAAGTTTCGGGAGCGCTTTTCGGGCGCTCTCGTTTCGTTCATTAAGGAGGTGGATTTCAATTATGACCGACGGACTGAAAAAGATCGTCAGATACAGCTGCGGCGCTCTGCTCGGACTGCTGGGGGCGCTGGCCGGTTATCAGGCGGGCGCGCCCATTCTCAGGGAGTATCTTCCCGACACGTTTCTTTTCCACGGACTGGCGATCGTTCTTTCCATTGCCGTTTTCGGCTTTATTGGCGTCCTTCTGGCGCCGTATTTCATGAAATTGCTTCACGACGTCGGACTGCTTTTCGAACGTCAGCTGCGCAGCACGGCCTGGCCCGAGATCGTCGCCGCCCTGACAGGCATGATCGTCGGGCTCGTGCTGGCCAACCTGCTCGTTCTGCCCTTTTCCGACACGCCCTTCGGCCCTTACCTGACGGTGCTGTTGAACGTGCTGATCGGCTTCGTCATGGCCTGGATCTTCGTGACTCGGCAGGAAGACATCCGCGGCGCCATGGCTTCGGTGAAAGAGCGTCTCAGTCAGAAGCGGAAGATCCGCGCCGGAAAAGTTCCGGCGGAAGAGAGCGAAGACCCTGAGCCGGCGACCGATCCGGTGCCGCGCAAGATCCTTGACACCAGCGTGATCATCGACGGGCGCATTCTCGACATTGCGAAGACGGGGTTCCTTCAGGGAACTTTGATCCTGCCGTCGTTCGTGCTGCTCGAGCTGCAGACCGTGGCCGACTCGAAGGACCAGAACCGCCGCGCCCGCGGCCGCATGGGACTGGACGTCGTCAAGGAGCTGCAGAAACTCCAGCAGGTGAAACTCACTCTGATCGAGGCGTCGCTGGCCGACTACCACACCGAGTTCGTGGATTCGGCGGTGGTGTCCATGGCCAAAAGATTCGGCTGCGACGTGCTCACGACCGACTATAACCTGAACAAAGTCGCGCAGATCCAGAACGTGCGCGTGCTGAACGTCAACGATCTGGCCAACGCGATGAAACCCGCGCTGCTGCCCGGCGACGAGGTGACGGTGAACGTGATCAAGGAAGGCAAGGATGCGCGCCAGGGCATCGGCTATCTCGACAACGGCACGATGCTGGTCGTCGAAGACGGCGGCCCCTTTATCGGCAAGACGGTGGAGGTCACGCTTTCGTCGCTGCTGCAAACTTCGGCCGGGCGCATGGTCTTCGGCCGCGTCAAGCGCGAGGTGAAAAGTTGAGCCGCGCCTTCGTCATTCTTGCGGCGGGAACGGGGACACGCCTCGGCGGCGAGCCCAAACAGTTTCGTCTTTTAGGCGGGCGTCCCGTCTGGAAATGGAGCGTGGAAACGGCGTGGACATTGCGTCGGGAAAAGCTGATCGACCGGATCGTGCTCGTCCTGCCGCCGGAAAGCGCGCTGACGCCGCCCGCCGGCGTGATCTCCGCGGCGGGCGGCGCGTCGCGCGCGCTTTCCGCGCTGTCGGCGCTGCGCGCCTGCGAAGACGACGAAGTGCTGCTGCACGACGCCGCGCGTCCGTTTGCGAGCGTAAAGCTGTGCCGGCGTCTGATCGCCGCCTCGACGGGGAAAAACGCCGTGGCGCCGCTGCTGCCGGAGGCGAACGCGCTGAAAAAGATCGAAAACGGACGCATCGAACCGCTCGACCGCGACGACGTTTACATCACCCAGACGCCGCAGCTTTTTCCGCGCGCGGCGCTGCGGGAGCTGCTCGAGAACGCGTCGTGCCACGACTTCAAAGACGAAGCCGAGCTGTGGCTGCGGCGGGGCGAGACGCTCGATTTCGTAGCGGGGGAGAGCGTGAACTTCAAAGTGACGGAAGGCGGCGACTGGGAGATGGCGCAAAAAATTGCCGGCGAGGGCGAAGTCCGTACCGGTCTTGGCTACGACGTGCATCCGCTCGTGCCGGGACGGAAATTGATCCTCGGCGGCATCGCCGTAGACTCGGCGCTGGGGCTCGACGGCCATTCCGACGCCGACGCGCTCGCTCACGCCGCGGCCGACGCGCTCCTCAGCGCCGCGGGGTTGCCGGATATCGGCGCGCTGTATCCCGCATGCGACAAAAAGTTCAAAAACGCCGACAGCATGGAGCTGCTGCGCGACGCGTTTGCGAGAGTCAGGGGCGAAGGCTGGCGGCTCGAATGGCTGAGCGCCGTGCTGACGGCGCAGACGCCGCGGCTGGCGCCGTGGAAAGACGCGATCGTCCGTTCATTGGAAACGGTTCTCGGCGACGGACGGCTGAGCGTGACCTTTAAATCGGGCGAACGCGTCGGCCCGGCCGGCGACGCGCAGGCGGTCTTCGTCTGGGCCTCGGCGACGCTGCGCCGCTGACGCCCGGACGGCGTCGGCCGTATTGGCGCGGATTGGATTTTTTGCACGAAACAGGTTGCTATCTGAGAACTTTCATGTTACAATACGCGAAGAATTCGGAGGCTGGGAGTGAAGAGTGGGCTGCGCCCACTCTTCGTTTTTTATAAATCGGCCAATCGTAAAGCGAGGCATCGTCATGGATATGGAAAAAATTTCTGGGCAACTGAAAACGCTCGTCGAATCGCTGGGCTATGAATTCGTCGGCGCGGAAACCGTCAAAGAAGCCGGCTCGCAGATCCTGCGCGTGTACATCGACCGCGACGGCGGCGTCGGTCTCGACGACTGCGAACGAAGCGCCAAGGAGATCGGCGCCCTGCTCGACACGGCGGCGGACGCCTTCGAGGACCATTATCTGCTCGAGGTCAGTTCTCCCGGGCTGGAGCGCCCGCTGTTCAAAGCGGAGGACTACGCGCGTTTCGCAGGACGTCCCGTGAACGTCCGCCTGAAAGGCGTTTACGAAGGAAGACGGCGCGTCACGGCCGTGATCGAGGGGGTAAAGGACGGTTCGGTCCTTTTGGACTGCGGCGGCGAACCGCTGGATCTCCCGCTGGCGGAGATCCAGCGGGCTCATTTGGTTTACGTGGAAGAGAAGGGACAGAAGAAGACTTTCAAGAAAAGGGGAGGAAAAAGTTAGAATGGAACTGGGTGTTGATTTTTTGGGGGCGCTCAAACAGCTGGGCGAGGAGCGGGGCCTCTCTGAAGAAGTGATCTTCTCGAGCATCGAGGCGGCGCTGGCGCTGGCCTACCGGAAATTCAGGGACGGCAAATTCGATCCCGTCGTCGCCATCGACCGCGCGACCGGCAGCGTGTCCATCTTCGACGTGCGCCGGGCGGTCGATGCCGAAACACACAGCGACAGCGAGATCAGCCTTGCCGAAGCGCGCGCCCTCGGCTATCCCGACGTTCGGGAGGGAGACAGCGTCAAGGTGCCCGTGCTCGAGCACCCCAAGAGTTTCGGACGCATCGCCGCGCAGACCGCTCGTCAGGTGATCACTCAGCGCCTCAAGGACGCCGAACGCGAAATCGTATATAATGAGTTCAACGACAAAATCGGCGACCTGATCACGGCCACCATCTTCAAGGCCGAAAACGACCAGATCCTTGTCCGCCTGAGCGAACGCAGCGAAGCCGTACTTCCAAGGGAAGAGCGCATCGCCGGCGAAGTTTACACGCCCGGCGAGAGCAAGAAATTCTTTTTGCTCGACGTGCGCCAGACCGGACGCGGCCCGCGTATCGTCGTTTCGCGCACACACCCCGGCCTGCTGAGGAAACTGCTCGAACTGGAAATTCCCGAGATCCACGACGGCACCGTCGAGATCAAAGGCATCGTGCGCGAAGCCGGCGCCCGCGCCAAAGTCGCCGTGGCCTCCACCGACCCCGCCGTCGATTCCGTGGGCGCCTGCGTCGGCAACAGCGGCGCCCGCATCAGAAGCATCAGCGCCGATCTCTGCGACGAAAAGATCGACATCATCGTCTGGAACGAAGATCCTCTCGAGTTCATCAGAAACGCGCTCTCGCCCGCCCGCGTGACCGGCGTCGAGGCCGTCGAAGGGCAGGACCGCACCGCCAAGGTGTACGCGCCGGCCGACCAGCTCTCGCTGGCCATCGGCAAAGCCGGACAAAACGTGCGCCTCGCCGCCCGCCTGACGGGCTGGAAAGTGGACATCAACACCAACACCGGCGACACGCCCGCCGGCAAACCCGAGATCGAAGAGGGGGAGCGGGCTTGAGGCGATCCGTCAATCCCCGCCGCTGCGTGGCCTGCCGCCGCGAGCGCGCCCCCCGCGAGATGCTGCGCGTGGTGCGCACGCCCGACGGACAGGTCGTGCTGGACGAACAGGGAAAAACGTCGGGACGGGGCGCGTACGTCTGTCCCGAGCCCCAGTGCGTGGCCCTCTGCCTCAAGAGGCGGCTGCTGGAAAGATCGCTTAAATGTTCCGTCCCCGCGGAGGTGCAGGCCAAACTGCGCGCTGCGGTGAACCTCGAAGAGCGCGACGCCCTTCCCGATGCGGCGGAACTCTTTGAGGAAATTAAGGGAACTTTGGGGCTGGCGCGCCGCGCCGGCGAGCTGATCGTCGGTCAGGACCGCGTGCTGGAAAGCCTTTCCGCTGGACGAAACCTGCTCGTGCTGCTGACGCACGATCATTCCGATCCGTTGAAAAGAACCGTTGACGCCAAAAATGCCGCCGCGCACGTTTTGGCGGGGGTAAGCCGTTTGGAACTCGGACAACTCCTGGGACTGCGACAGACTCAGATAGTCGCCCTTCCGGTACGGAGCGGCTTTGCAGAGAAAATAAAAGGACTGCTTCCAGAAGGAGGAAATGCCGTTGAGTAAGATGAGAGTTTATGAGCTCGTAAAGCTGCTGGAAATGAACAACAAAGACCTGCTGACTTTGCTGGAAAAGGTGAACGTCCCCGTCAAGTCCCACATGAGCACGATCGACGACGACGCGATCCAGCTTGTCGAAGAGGAAGTCGAAAAGAGCAAAAAGAAAAAAACTTCCTCCGGAAAGAGCGCGCCCGCCAAAGCCGAGCCTGAAAAGAAGGCGCCCGCGCCGAAAGCGGGAAAGGGCGAGAGCAAAACGCCCGCTCCGGCCGCGGCGGAAAAGAAAACCGTGAAAGTCAAACACGGCGGCTGCGTGAAAGATCTGGCCGACGCGCTCGGACTTTCCGCCGCCGAGGCCGTGAAGAAGCTGATGGGCGCCGGAATGATGGCGCCCGCATCCGCGCCTTTGAACGACGACATTCTGCTCACCCTCGGCGACGCCTGCGGCGTCGACGTCGATTGGAGCGACGAAGCGCCCGCCGCGGAAGAGAAAAAAGAAGCCGAACCGAAAGCGCCCGCCGGCGGCAAGGCGGCGCCGCGCGGTTCGCATCTCAAACCGCGCTCGCCCATCGTCACCGTCATGGGGCACGTCGATCACGGCAAGACCTCGCTGCTCGACGCGATCCGCAAAACTCACGTGACGGCCCGCGAAGCCGGCGGCATCACCCAGCACATCGGCGCTTCGCACGTTACGTACAACGGCAAGGAAATCGTGTTCCTCGACACCCCCGGGCACGAAGCCTTCACCTCCATGCGCGCCCGCGGCGCCCAGTGCACCGACATCGCCGTGCTGGTCGTCGCCGCCGACGACGGCGTCATGCCTCAGACCATCGAAGCCATCAATCACGCCAAGGCCGCCGGCGTTCCCATCATCGTCGCCATCAACAAGATGGACAAACCTACCGCCAACCCGCAGCAGGTCATGCAGGAACTGAGCGGCTACGGCCTCGTGTCCGAAGCGTGGGGCGGCGACACCGTCATGGTGGAAATATCCGCCAAGTCCGGCAAGGGCGTGGATCAGCTGCTGGAAATGATTTCGCTCGTGGCCGAGATGCAGGATCTCAAGGCCGATCCTACCGTTCCGCCCGAAGGCGTCGTCATCGAAGCCCGTCTCGACAAGGGGCAGGGCGCCGTCGCCTCCGTGATCGTGCAGCAGGGAACGCTGTGCCGTGGCGATCTGATCCTGTTCGACACCTGCTGGGGAAAGGTGCGCGCCATGTTCAACGATGCCGGCAAGAACGTCACACAGGCCGGTCCCAGCACCGCCGTCGAGATCATCGGCCTGAACGGCGTGCCTCAGCCAGGCGAGCACTTCCACCAGATCGGTTCCGAGAAGGAGGCCCGCGACTACTTCGCCAACCTCGAAGCCGAACGCCGCAACGCTCAGAACAACACGGCCGTGAAGCGCATGACGCTGGAAGACCTCTATAGCCAAATGCAGGACGGCGAAAAACCCGTGCTGAACCTGGTCATCAAGTGCGACGTGCAGGGCACCATCGAAGCGATCGTCGGCTCGCTGGAAAAGCTCGGCACCGAAGACGTGGGCATCAACATCGTGCACACGGCCGTGGGGCGCATCTCCGAATCGGACATCATGCTGGCCACGGCGTCCAACGCCATCGTCGTGGGCTTTAACGTCCGCCCCGAAAACAGCGCCAGCAAACTCGCCGAAAAGGAAAACGTGCAGATCCGCCTGTACAGCATCATCTACGAGATCATCGACGACGTGAAGGCGGCCATGGAAGGCCTGCTGACGCCGACGATCAAGGAAAACTCGCTGGGCGAAGTGGAGATCCGCAAGATCTTCAAGGCGCCCAAGGTCGGCAAGATCGCCGGCTGCCGGGTCATGAAGGGCGCGATCAAACGCGGCAGCAAGGTGCGTTTGGTTCGCGACGGCATCGTGATCTGGGAAGGCTCGGTCGCTTCGCTGCGCCGCGAGAAGGACGAAGCCAGCGAAGTGCGCGAAGGCTTCGAATGCGGCATGACCTTCACCAACTATCAGGATTTCCGCGAAGGCGACATGGTCGAAGCCTACGAGCTCGTGGAAGAGAAGAGAACTCTGTAAATTTTTGTGCAAGGACCGTTCGCGCGCCGGCAGACTGAAGGAACATCTCAGCGCCGGCGCGTCGAGCAGGAAGGACTGGTTCGCAAGAGAGGAAGGAAACGGATGCCTCGTTTCAGAATGGGAAGAATCAACAGCCAGCTCCAGCGCGAGATCTCGCTGATCCTGTCGCGCGAAGTGCGCGACGAAAAGCTCGCCGAGGTGATCGTCACCTCGGTGGAGTGCTCGAAAGATCTGAAGTACGCCAAGGTCTATTACACGACGCTGCGCGAAGAAGGACGCGCCGAGATTGCCAAACTGCTCGAGAAAGTTTCTGGCTACGTGCGTTCGTCGCTCGGGCGCGTGCTGTCGTACCGTACCGTGCCGGAACTGACGTTCAGATTCGACGACAGCGAGGAGCTGGCGCGCGAGATGGACCGCGTGCTCGACCGTATCAGCGCCGAGCTGCCGCCTGAAGAATCGGAAGCGGCGGAAGACGCGCCGGAGGAATCCGATGACTGAAGCCGAGAAAATCGCGCGTATCCTTCTGGCCGAGCCGAAGTGGCGCGTCGTCTGCCACGTCAAGCCCGACGGCGATACGCTCGGCTGCGGCAGCGCCCTTGTTTCGGCCGGGAAAAAACTGGGGCGGGACGTGATCTGGGGCGGCGTCGATCCGCTGCCGCCGCTGTACGCCTTTTTGCCTCACAGCGGCGAGTACCGGACCGACGCTTCCGCATCCGACGGCGGACGCTGCGTAATCGCCGTCGACGTCAGCGCCCGCGACCGCGGCGTTCCCGGTCTGGAACCGCGCATCAGCATCGATCATCACGAAAGCAACGAACGATTCGGCGCCGAGGTGAACTGGATCGATCCGCAGGCCGCGGCGACCGGCGAGATGATCTACGAGGTTATCCTCGCTCTCGGCTGCGCGATCGACACGGACATCGCCGAAGCGCTTTACGTGTCGATCGCGACGGATTGCGGCTGGTTCAGGTTTTCCAACACCACCGCCGACACCATGCGCGTGGCTGCGGAACTGATCAGAGCTGGCGCGGTCCCCGTCAAAATGGACGAACGACTCCATTTCAACGACACGCCGGCGAAACTGCGCCTCTGGGGGCGCTGCATGGCGCGCGTCGAGACGGTCGGCGCGCGCGCCGCGCTCTCGTGGATCACGCGGGACGATTTTCGCGAGACGGGAGCGCTCGAAAGCGACACCGAAGGTCTTATCAACATGCTGACGCATATAAAAGGCGCCGACGTGACCGTGATGATCAGCGAAGTCAAAGACTGTCTGCGCTGCAGCGTCCGCTCCCGCGGCCCCGTCTCCGCCCAGGCGATCGCCGCGAAGTGGAACGGCGGCGGCCATCGGTACGCGGCCGGCTGCAAGATCTATCTGCCCCTCGAAGAGGGGCTGAAAGCTTTGGAAGAGGAACTGAGCCGTGTATAACGGGATCCTCGTTCTCGACAAAATTTACGGCGCGCCCAGCCGTGGCTGCGTCACCGCGGTGTCGAAGGCGCTTGGCGGACGGAAACAGAAGGTCGGGCACGCCGGCACGCTGGATACGTCGGCGTCGGGAACGCTCGTGCTGCTGGCCGGCAGCGCCACGCGCCTGAGCGAAGCGGTGATGAATCTGCCGAAAAGTTATCTGGCGCGCGTGACGTTCGGCTGGGAGACCAGCACCGACGATGCGACCGGCGAGCCGCTGAGCGAAGCGGTTCCGGCCGCTTACGACGAGGCGGCGCTGCGCGGGGCGCTGCCGGCTTTTCAGGGCGTGCGGCTGCAAACGCCGCCGCGCGTCTCTGCGGTAAAAGTGGACGGCGCGCGCGCCCACAAGCTGGCGCGTTCCGGCCGGGAGCCGGACATCCGGCCC
>ENA-ORTP01002432-ORTP01002432.1-human-gut-metagenome-genome-assembly--contig:-NODE-2432-length-15621-cov-6.523256_pt1 | contig 15621 bp, 11 predicted proteins | sample MGYA00241913_ERZ509190 | MGnify/ENA primary metagenome ERZ509190 (study PRJEB26280, sample SAMEA2338839) | human gut metagenome | biome: human gut; feature: human-associated habitat; material: faeces...
TAAACTTTTAAAAAAAATACATTTTTGTTGTATTAAACACATAAAATATCAAAAAATAATTTTTAAATTATATATCCCTATTAAGTTTTTTATAAAAAATATAAAAAAAGTTTAGTTAAAATTATAAATGAATAAATAAACATAAAATTTATTTTTGAAAAATAATTGATTCAAATAATGAAATTTATATTATGGAAATTTAAAATTTAATTCATATGCTTTATAAAAACATATTTTGTTGCATAACAAAACGGGTATATCGTCGTTTAGACAATACACCCGCTGTTTTACACTTTGTATGGCAGCTACTCTAACTTAGTTTCTCAGTTGATACTGTTTTATTGGCTGCTGCTAAATAAGTTCTTTTTTAATTTATTAAATTGTTTCTGGTAATGACAATATAGAAGCTACAATAAGTTTTGTTCTTTCAGCAAAAGAACTTATTACTGCCCTTTCTCTTATTGTATGATTTTCATATCCCTGAACCCCCATTGCACAAATAGTAGGTATTCCCAAAGCTACTGTATAAGCAGCATCTGATCCTCCGCCAAGGAAGCAAGGATATGGTATTCCCAAATCTAATTTTTCTGAATTTTCTTTTACTATTTCAAATAATTTTTTATTCTTTTCAGTTTCATCCATAGAGTCAAAAATAAGTATTTCTTTCAACTCTGATTTTGTTCCTTTTACATATGATTTTTCTGTTACTTTTTCCAAAAAATCTCTTATAACTTTTATATCAGCAGCTTTTCTATATCTCACATCAATAGTTAAAGTACAATTTTCAGGAATACTTCCTACATTAGTTCCACCATTGATTATCCCCACATTATAATGAGTATTGTTATAATCATTTTCTTCTTCTATTCTAAGAATTTTATACGCTGCTTCCTTTATTGCACTGATACCATTTTCAGGTTCATTTCCTGCATGAGCTCCCTTTCCATGAATTTGGATTTCAAATCTTGCTGCCCCTTTTCTCCCTACAACTATTCTTCCATCAGTAAAGCCTGTTTCACAATCTATCGCTATTTTAAATCCTTTTGCTTCCTCCAAGAAAAATTCTTTTCCTTTTCCTTTTGTAGTCTGATGTCCTACTTCCTCATCTCCTGAATATGCAAGCTTTACAAATTTATCATATCCAATATGATTTAAAACTCTTGCAACAAAAGCCCCTATTACAACTCCACCTTTACAGTCGAGTACCCCAGGTCCATAAACCATGTCATTTTCTTCATCTATCTTTATAACTTCTTCTCCAAAGCTTCCTTTTTTATGCACAGTATCTAAATGTCCAATTATAATTGTTTCAAGTTCTTTGCTTCCATTATCAAAATAAGCAGTTATGCTGTTTCCCCCACTACCATAATCAAATACTTGTGTTTTCATTCCAAAATCTTTAAGATTTTTTTCTAAAAATCCAACTGCTTCATTTATTCCTTCTCTATCTAAAGATTGGCTTTCTATTCTACACAAATCAAACCATAATTTTTTCATCACTTCTTCTTCTTTTGCAATAAATTCAAAAGCCTTCTTTAATTTTTTTTCCATACTCATTCCCCCTTGATTATTTTTAAGTAATAATTATTTAATATAATACTCTATTTTTTTGATATGTAAAGAAATTTTTTAATTTTTTTCTGAAAAAATATATGAAGGATGATACAAACCTGTTGGTGGATAGTATTCATCTCCTAGATAAACAAATCCCAGTTTTTTTATAAGATGTGCTGAATCTTTGTTCTTAGGATTATGTCCAGCAAAAAGAGATAAAACTTTTAAAAAATCAAAGGCATACTTTATTATTTCTCTGCATGCTTCTGTTGCTATTCCTTTTCCCCAATATTCTTTTTTTATATGTATTCCCATTTCTAAAATATTTTTTTCTTCATCATATGGTCTCAATCCGCAGCATCCTACAAATATCTCTTTTTCTTTTAAATATAATGGAAAATACTGAATCCCAAACTTTTTATAATTTTCTATTTCCTTCTCAAGTCTTTTTTTTATCTCTTCTTCATTCATTTTCCCAGAAGCAGTTATCAATTTCGTTACCTCTGAATCTCCCCATAGTTCCTTTGCATATTTTATATCATTTTCTTCCCATACACTAAAAAGCAATCTATCTGATTCAAGAATTTTCTTTTTCATTTTCCCCCCTAGAAAAATTTTAATTTTCTTATTATATACTTTATTTTTTTTATTTACAACAAAAAAGAGGAGGCGAACCTCCTCAATATAATTATACTTTTTAGATTTTACACTGTTTTAAATTATTTATTACAGCAAGATTTTTTTCTTTTTTCTACAAGTGAATCAAATTTCATATCTTTTAGCCATTCAGTTAATGTCATTCCATTCAAAGAATTAAAGCCGTTTGTTGGTACAGCGTTTCTTGCAAGGCTTACATATGGAGCACATGTTAGAGATGTTCCAATCTCTCCTGGTTTCATGATAGTATAAGCAAATCCGACATATGATCTTTCAAACAATACATCTGAATCTTGTCCACAGCTTACTACTGACCATACAACTGATTTTCTATGCTCTTCCAAAAATTCTTTTAATTCTTCTGCATTGTCATTTTTAGTCCATAATCCAGCATCTTCTATAAATAAGTCTGCACAGTTATCTCTGTCAGCAGAAAGTGATAAAGCTATAAAGCACCATACTCCATAAGCTTCTCCTTCTTTTAATGGTCTGTCTTCTTTAGGTCTGTATGCAGTAACTCCTTTATTAGCACAAATAGTATGAGCTCCTGGAACAAGTGTAAATCTTCTTTCTTTTTCAATACCAAAAAGTTCAATTCCTGCTTCTAATAATGGTTTTGCATCATAAACTGGTAATTTAGATCCATCAAATTGTGTAGCTTCTAAAACTGGTTTAATTTTGTTAGCTGCAACATCATCATGAGCTGCTAAATCATGCCCCCATACTTGTCCTGCTATTCCGCAGAAAGATGAGGCAGTAAGCATATTTATTTGTCCTACATAAGCATCATTTATTTCAGCTCTGTCATAAGATACTATACCATCTAATAAAAAGTCATCAGTTTTTTCTACTGTTCCTACTGATACTTTTAATACAGAAACATATCCGTTTCCTTGAGCTCCTGGAGCTCCATATCCATCACAGTAATTTTCATAAGGACTGATTGCTGTCTTATCGATTCTTGGTGCACGTACTTTACTTTCTTTTTCCATTGTAAAACCTCCGAATTTTAATTTAATTTGATTTAATCTATGCTCTAAAGACTGACTCTTTTAGTAATTAATAGGAATAAAGCTATAATCGCTATTATTGTCAACCCTATTGCCAATATTTTTTCTGCATGAGTAAATGTACTTTCATTTGCTGCTTTATTTTCTTTACGAGCTTTATCAAAAACTAATATTCCAATTGCAAATAGGATACTAGCCATTACTAAATATTTTAACCCTGCTGCATATATAAGCCATGCTCCATAGATACTTCCTAAAACTCCTGTGATAAGGGCTGTTTTTTCTTTAATAGTTGTATTTTTAGGGAATTGTCCTGTTGCAGCTATTTTCCATAAATAAAGAGTTGATGCAATATATGCTGGAAGTATCATAACTCCAGTAATACTCAACATTACATTCCAAGCATTGCTAGCAAAATATACAAATATCATAGTAACTTGCATAGCTATACTTGATACTAAAAGAGAAAAAGATGGAGTTCCATTTTTATTTACTTTAGCAAAAACTTTTGGGAAAGTCCCATCTTTTGCACACGCATATGGAAGTTCTGCCAATAAAACTGTCCAAACTAGCCATGAACTTAGAAGTGCAATTATTACACCTATATTCATAAACCAACTACCCCATTTTCCAACTACATCTGCAAGAATAGGTGCTGTTGATGGTGGTGCTAATACAGATAATTCACCTTGAGATAAATTACCAAATGGAAGCATTGAGATAGCCATGTATGAAAGTAAACACAACAAGAACCCAATTAATGTAGCTTTACTTACTGCTGCCTGACTTTCTGCTCTATCTGAAATAACAACTGCTCCTTCTATACCTATGAAAGACCATAATGTTACAAGCATTGTACTTTTTATTTGTCCTCCTAAATTTCCTAAATCTACATCATGAAGAGATTTTATTGTTTCGTCTCCCCAGAAATTAGTGTGAAACATAGAAAATTTAAAAACAAATATAGAAACTAAGATAAATAATGCAATTGGAACTAATTTAGCTATTGTCCCTATCATATTAATACTTGCTGCTTGACGTACCCCAGCCATAATCATGAAATACATTGCCCATATTAATATAGAACCACCTATTACTGAAGGAAGATTGTTTCCTCCTTTAAAATGTGGGGGAAAGAAATAGTTCAATGAATCCATAAGAAGAATTGCATAACCTACATTGGCAAATACAGCAGAAAGCCAGTATCCCCATGCCATTAAAAATCCTACAAATTTACCAAATCCTAATCTCGCATAACTATATATCCCTGATTTAGCATCTGGAACAACTGTAGATAATACCCTAAATGTATTAGTTAAAAAATACATTCCTATACCTGTGATGATCCAAGCTATTCCTACAGCACCTGCTGATGCTGATTGGGCCATGTTTTGCGGAAGGTTGAATATCCCTCCTCCTATCATTGCACTAATAACAAGACCAGCTAATGCAAGAACTCCAAGTTTTTTTGTGCTAGCAGTATTTTGTGTACTACTATTTTCAGTACTCATATAACTCCTCCTTTAAATTTGCTTTTAAAACTTTTATTGTTTTTAATCACTTCTAAAACGGGTATTCTAAAAAAAATAAACTTTCCTTTTTTAAATTTTTTTATTTTTTTTAAAAGGAAAATTTGTTTTTATGTGTATGACTATGACATGAGAGGTTCATGAGGTAGAAAATAATATTCCACATGAGCTTAGCTTTAAAAATATATTAAGGAGGATTAAAATGAAAAGTTTAGAAGGTATTAAATATACAACTGTTGTTATCCAAAACAGCTTTTTAAACGAAGATTCACCTGTAACAAAAAGAATTGCTCTTTTAAAAGAAGACTTAAAAGAAAGAGGAATTGAAATAATAGAAGTAAAAAACTTCAAAGAGGCAGCTGAAGAAGCAGATATCAATAAATCTATTGACTGCTTGCTTGTAGATTGGGACATCAATAAAAAATCTGCTGAAAAAGAAAAAGAATTTGTTAATTTAATTACTGTATTACATGAAAGACAAGAAGGAGTTCCAGTATTTTTATTAGCTGAAAAAGCTGATACTACATCATCTCTTGATGAATGTACATTAAACTCTATTGATGAATATATCTGGATATTGGAAAATGATATTGATTTCATTGGAGAACGTATTTCAGAAGAGATTAAACAATATAGAGATACACTTTTACCACCACTAGCTAAAGCTGTATTCAATTACAACAAAGTTGCTGAATATTCTTGGGCAGCTCCAGGACACCAAGGAGGAGTTGGATTTTTAAAAACTGCTATTGGTAAAAAATTCTTTGACTATTACGGAGAAAATCTTTTCAGAACAGATACAGGAATTGAAAGAACAAGTTTAGGTTCTCTACTTGACCACACTGGTGCTTTCTTAGATTCAGAAAAAAATATAGCAAGAATATTTGGATCAGATAGAAGTTACAGTGTGCTAGTTGGTACATCAGGTTCTAACAGAACTGTTTTCCAAGCATGTCTTACAGATAAAGACACTGCTCTTATTGACAGAAACTGTCATAAATCTATTGAACAGGGACTTATCCTTACAGGAGCAAAACCAGTGTATATGACTCCTACAAGAAACAGATATGGAATAATCGGACCTATTCTTCCTGATCAAATGAAAAAAGGAGTTGAAGTAGATCCTAAATATGTTGTAGTTACTAACTGTACTTATGATGGTGTTTGCTATAATGCTGCAAAAGCTGAAGAAATATTCCAAGGAAAAGCAGACTATATCCACTTTGACGAAGCTTGGTATGGTTATGCAAGATTCAATGAATTATACAAAGACCACTTTGCTATGAGAGGAAATCCAAAAGATTACAAAAATGACTCTACAGTATTTGCAACTCACTCAACACATAAACTATTAAATGCTTTATCTCAAGCCTCATTTATCCATGTAAGAAACGGTAAAAACCCTATTGATGAAGACAGATTCAACCAATCATACATGATGCATGCTACAACTTCACCACTATACGCAATAGCTGTATCTAATGATATTGGTGCTGCAATGATGGATGGAAATTCTGGTAAATCATTAATAAAAGAAGTTGTTAAAGAAGCTGTTGAATTCCGTCAAGAAATTGGAAAATTATACAAAGAATTCACTGCTAAAGATGATTGGTTCTTCAAACCTTGGAACGCTGAAAAAGTAACTGATCCTAAAACTAAAAAAGAATATAACTTTGAAGAAGCACCTATGGAACTTCTTACTACAGAACAAGACTGCTGGATAATGCACCCAGAAGATAAATGGCACGGATTTGCTAACCTTCCAGAAAATTGGGCAATGTTAGACCCTATCAAAGTTAGTATCCTTGCTCCAGGAATGGGTGATGATGGAGAACTTCTTGAAAAAGGTGTTCCAGCTGCATTAGTTTCTGCTTATTTAGCAAAATATGGAATCGTTCCTACAAGAACAACAGACTTCCAAGTTATGTTCCTATTCTCAATGGGTATCACAGAAGGAAAATGGAGCACACTTGTAAATGTACTTCTTTCATTTAAAAAACATTATGACAACAATACTCTATTAAAAGATGTACTTCCTGAATTAGTTGCTGCTCATCCTGAGCATTATGGAGAAATGGGATTCCATGATTTAGGAGATGAAATGTTTGCTTACCTAAAAGCTAACAACCCAGGAAAAGTTTTAAATGAAGCATATTCAACTCTTCCTAAATCTGAAATGCTTCCAAGAGAAGCTTATAACAAAATTGTAAGCCAAGAGGTTGAATTAGTTCCAGCTGATAAATTAGTAGGAAGAGTAACAGCCAACTCTGTTATCCCTTATCCACCTGGTATCCCAATGCTTATGTCTGGAGAAAACTTTGGAGACGAAAACAGTCCTCAAATTAAATATCTAAAAGCATTATCTCTATGGGACAAAGCATTCCCAGGATTTGAACATGAAACTGAAGGAACTCATGTAATTGATGGCGTTTATCATGTTCTTTGTGTAAAAGAAAAATAATTATAAAAAACTTTCATTATTATAGATAAAAAGAGTGATTAAAGTAGAAATATAATTTTAGAACTTTTCCAGTAGAAAGGCTTGTTATTAATTTTGTTCATAAAACTAAAAACAGTAAACTCACTACGTTCAGACATACTGTTTTTCACGTTTTACTTACTTCATTAATTACACAAACCTTTCTAATTTCCAAATTTCTAAAATTCAATCTAGCTTTCTTATCACTCTTTTTTTATATATTCAGCCAATTTTCTACATCTAAAACTATTTCCTGAATATCATTTATTAATTTACAAGTGTGGTATCCATCAGCCACTGCATGAGTAGCAAAGACAGAAAATGGAAGAAGTATTTTCCCATCTCTTTCATAATATTTTCCAAATACAGTTACAGGAAAAAGCATACTTGATTCGCTGTAAGTATCATTGCTGTAACCTGTAAAGCTCAGCCATGGTATAGAAGAGACTGGAGAGAAATTATCCCCTCGTCCAGGCTTGCCTTTTATTCCCTTTACATCTTTATATTTTTCCATATCATTTATCACATTAGAATAAAAAATAGAAAAATCTTCTGAATACTCACTCCATATATCTGAAAAAGTCTTGTCATCTTCATGAAAAATGGTATAAGAGGGATTGCAGTAATCCCAATACCCTAAATTTCCCTCTTTATCATAGCTCATTCTAAATTCTCTATTTTTATTTATTCCCCTCATAACTGCATAAATAATTGTAGGATAAAATTTTAATTTCTTTTCTTTCACTAATTTTAAAAGTTTTGTTATATCCATATCAACATTAAGATTATATTTAGATTTTATAAAATTTATGTAATAATGGTAATATTCTTTTCTTTCCCAAGTTTCCATATCTATTTTATGAAACATGATGCTGCCTCCCAAAAACTATTTCTTCAAACTCTTTACCAGTTCTTTATCTTCTTCACTCACTCTGAATGACTCTCTTATTTTCTGAATAGCCTTATTCTGCGTCCATTTATCCAAAGAATTATCTTTCAAGTATTCTAAAGTTTCATCTCTGAATTTTATAAACAATGTAGAAACAAGCCATGCCTGACCCATCTGCACATAATATTCTTTATTTTCTACCTTTGAACACATCTCAAATATTTCATCTAAATATTCCTTTTCTATATAATAAGACATGAGGGTTATAAGTCCAAATCTTATCTTCCATTGATCTTTAGATTCTGCCATTTTTTTAACCATTGGATAAAAATATTCTTTCTCTTTTTTTATTATTTTCAAATTACCAATAAAACTGTCACACACTCCCCAGTTATTTATTTCATCAGTAAATTTTTCTATATACTCTTTTATTATCTCTTTATCTGCTTTGGCAAAGCCTATTACCTGACCTCTTAGAGTAGTTTCTTCATAGTACTTCCCCTTTTTCTGAGCAAGAAATCCTTGCCAGTCTCCTTTGGCTATTTTCTTAGCTATATCTTTCACCACTGGACTTCTTAATCCAATAACTTCAACCTCTGCTCCAATTATTTTATTATGAAATTCTCTATATTTTTCGTCCTGCATTCCCTTTAATTCACTAATAAACTCTTTATAACTTTCTTTATTCCACTTCATTGATGTATAATCCATTTTTATCCTCCCTGCTCATATTTTATGTTCTCACTTATATATATACCTTAATATTTAAAAAAAATCAAAATATCTCTTGCTAAAAATGATATTTTGGGGTAATAATTACATAAGACTTTGAAAATACGGGAGGAGTAAAAATGAATTATGTTTTAAATGAATACCTGCCACACCAAAAATATTTTGAGGATATTTCTAGAATTCCTCATGGTTCACACAATGAAAAAGAATTAAGTGACTATCTTGTAAAATTTGCTGGGAACTTAGGACTAAAAGTAAAACAAGACAAATTATACAATGTCATAATCTACAAACCTGCAAGTGAAGGATATGAGGATCATCCTGCAATTATTCTTCAATCCCATATAGATATGGTTTGTGAAAAAAATGGAGACTGTGATTTTGATTTTGAAAAAGATTCTTTAAAATTATATATAGAAGATGGCTTTGTAAGAGCAAAGGGAACTACTCTAGGAGCTGATGATGGTGTTGGAGCTGCTTTGACAATGGCTGTTCTTGCTGATAAAACTTTAAAACACCCTGCCCTTGAATGTGTTTTTACAGTATGTGAAGAAGTTGGGCTTATAGGTGCTCAAGCTCTTGATAAAAACGATTTTACTTCAAAAAGACTTATCAACTTAGATAACAGCAGTTCATTGAGTACTTATGTTTCTTGTTCTGGAGGTCTAAGATTTAGACTTAAAAAGAAATTAGAAATGGTTAAATGTAGTTCTCCAGCTTACAGATTGGAAGTAAGAGGACTCTATGGAGGGCATTCAGGAGGAAATATCCATCTCGAAAGAGGAAACTCAAATAAAATATGCAGCAGAGTTCTTTATCATTTAAATAAAGAAGTTGGAATCAATCTTGTAAATATAGATGGAGGTTCAAAGGAAAATGCTATTCCTAGAGAAGCTACTGCTTTTTTTGCAAGTGCAGCTGATTTTGAAAAAATTAAAAATATCGTTGCTGAACAGAGAGAAAAAATTAAAAAAGAACTTATGTACAGTGATGCAGGTCTTACTATAGAAATTTATGAAGATAAAACTGAAAAAATGTGTTCAAAAGATATAAGTGATTCCATAATTACTATGTTATATATGCTTCCTAACGGATTTAAACACAGAAGTATGGTAATTGACGGGCTTACAGTTGCTTCTCAAAATATGGGAGTAATCAAAACTGTAGACAATGAAGTTATCTGTACATATTCTCTTCGTGGAGCAATAGAATCATATAATGATGAAGGTATGGAAATATTAGTTAACTTCTGCAATTTATTTGGTTTTGAATGGGAGAGCGGTTCACGTTATCCAGCTTGGGAGTATAGTGAAAATTCTGTTATGAGAGAAATCTTAAAAACTGTATATAAAGATTTTTATGACAGAGATATCCAGATAAAAGCTACTCATGGGGGACTTGAATGCGGAGTATTCAAAAAAATTATTCCTGACATTGATATAGTTACATTGGGAGCTGAGTCTTATGATGTTCATACTCCTAATGAGCGTTTGAACTTAGAATCATTTGACAATACATATAAGCTTCTCGTACAATATTTAGCAAATCTTTAGACTGCTATAAAAATAGCTTAATTATCAAAAGCTGACTTGAAGGCTCCCTTCTTGTCAGCTTTTCCTAAAATAAAAAAATATATAAAATTCCCTCAAAATCATTTTTTTTGTTATATTCAAATTTTTAGATTGAATATATTTAAATATCTTCTTAGGAAGAAGTTCTGTAATAGTGTAAAAACTCTTTATTATTCATTATTTTTTTACTCTTACTCCATCTCTCCACTCTTCTTCTACTATTATTTTTCCTGTTTCATCATATACTTTTATAGCTCCATTTGCTTTTCCATCTTTGAATACTCCTTCTATTTTAGGCTTTCCATCTTCATAGTATTGAATCTGTCTGCCTTCCTGCTTTCCATCCTTCCAATAACTTTCCAGCATTTTCTTCCCATCTGGATACTTAGCTGTTACCTTTCCTGTAAATGGTTTTTCACTTCCCTTTTCATAGAAAATTCCGCTTTTATTCTCTAATAATGAAAGATCTATTTCTTTTGAATTATTTCCACAGCTCATCATTAATAGAGCTGCCATTAATATTAATACTTTTTTCATTCATATCTCCTTTTAGTTTATAAAGTACAACGAGGATGACTTATATAGCCATCCTCGCTGCTGGGATTTAGTTATGATAAATCTTTACTTCTATAATTAGAATTTGTACCCTGCTCCTATTGTTGCTCCAAGTGTTTCTCTGTCTTCATTGTCAAATTTATAATTTATTCCACCATTATAGAAGATTCCATTATCTTTTTCTACTTCTGCTCCTATATTAATTTTTAGAGTATTTTCTCCTAAATTTGCCCCTAGTACATCAAATCTATTTCCTCTTGTTCCATCTGTTCCAATGAAATTTCCTTTGAATTTATTATCAGTATCTCCCATACTTCTTGTGTAGCTGATTCCTGCTAATAGATTCATTTTTCCACTTTCTAGTTTTATAGTTTTTATTAAATCTACTCCTACTTCTGTATCAAATGTTGTTGCTTCTACTTTTTCCATTTCAAAGTGCTTATCTTCTACAGATTCTTGAGTTAATCTTGTCAATGCCAATTTAACTTTTGGTTCTACTGTTACATCATTTCCTGCATTTATTACATATTTTCCTTGAGCATATCCACTGAATGCTTTTGAATTATATTTATCTCCTGTAGAAGCTATTACATTATTATCAGCGTCTATTTTATCTAATTGATATCCTAATCCTGCTGTTAGTTTGAAATTATTTACATCTTGTTTTCCATATACTCCAAAGTAGAAAGCATCTCCATCTGCACTTGCATTTTTCATATCAAGATCTTGTTTAGTTCCTGAGAAAGCAAATCCTACTGATGATTTTTCAGAAACTCCATATTCCATTGCTCCCAATAATCCTGTTGTCTTTGTTTCTACACCGTAATTATTTACTTTTCCATCTCTGTCATATTCTGTTCTGCTAAACAGTATTTTACCTTGTGCTGTCCATTTTCCTTCTTCTGGTTTTCCTCCTAGTGACAATACTGCATCTTCATTCATTCTCAAAGTATCCATAGCCATTTTTACTGTTTCTGAATATACATTATTTGAATAAACAGAATCTAATTGAGCTTCTCTAACATCCTTATTTTGAGAAAGTACATTATTTATTACAAAAGACTTGTTATACATATCGGCTAATTCTTTATTATTTACATTACCTTTTATAAAACTTAATGCTCCATTATTATATGAATAAAATTCGCTGTTTGTTATAATATTAGATATACCGTCAATACTTACACTATTTCCTAATTTTAATGTTAAATTTTCTTTATTTATATTTGAAGTAAGAAATTGAATTGTTCCATCTCCAGTTACAGTTACATTTTCAGAATTTCCAAATAGATTTTTTCCATCATTATCTACTTCAGCTTTAAGCATTCCATCAGCTCCAATAGTTACTGTTGTTCCAGATCCAACAGTTCCTTTTATTGCTGAGTCTGCTGAATATGTAACTGTTGCTTTTTCTGTATCAGTAGGAACTGCCATTCTGTTTAATGAAAATAACTTAACGGTAGGAACTCCTATATTAATTGTTTCAGCTCCTGTTATTGTTCCAGTTATTTCAGTATTTCCAGCTGTTACATCCATTGTTTTAGCTTCTATATTTCCTATTATTGATGTTGTTCCAGCTAGTTCTAGTGCTTTAGCTTTAACATCTCCAGTTATTACTGTTGCTTTTTCTGTTCCTGCTGTTTTTAATGTTCCATTAGTAGTTCCATCGCCTATATTTCCATTAAAAGTTGTTCCTGATAATTCTAAAGTTGAGTCTGCATGAGCAAATGTTACTGCTGTTTTATCAGCTTCTGCATTTACTGTTCCATTAGTAATTGTTAAATCAGCTTTACTTGTTCCATTTCCTACTGCTATACTTCCACTAGCATCTAGATTAGTTGTAGTTCCTTTTATTTCTACAGGTGCATTGCTCTCTCCATTTGCAATAGTTACTTTTCCTGTAACATTTAGAGATTCTACTTCAATAGATTGGTCTGTTGAACCTTTTATTGTTGTCTCTTCCCCTTTGATAACTATACTTCCATTTCCACCAGCATTGTTTATATCCCCTGCATTTACTTCTCCACCATTAATTACTATATCTCCCTCTTTTTCTATTGCCTTTCCATTCTTATCTACAATCATTCCTGAATTAAAATATTTTCCATTAAATAAAGTTGAAATATCAAAATCTTTTAACTCTTCAGATGTTTTATCTGTTATTTTTATTTTACCAGTGTTTTTAGCTGTACCATTTTCATTTTTTATAGCAAGATTTCCAGATTTACCATCTTCTCCTAATCCTAATGCTATTGTTCCATTATTTGTAGCTGTTCCTTTGTCGATAGATATTCCTATTCCATTAGTAGTTCCATCTTTTAATGTAATTATTCCATTGTTCGTGAAAGTTGTTGATGCTCCCTCCACTTTTACACCTATGGCATTTTTTCCAGATACTAAAATACTTCCTTTTTCTGTATTTATTGCTTCTTTTTTAGCAGTTATTCCCTCCGCATTTCTAAGTTGTACTCCTATTACATTTTCTCCATTTACTTCAACAGTTCCATTGTTTTCAAAATATCCATATACATCTTCAAGAGCATTTGCATTTATATCGCCATCAGAAAGTACAACTCCTATACCACCATATGAATTTACAAGAATTTTTCCATTGTTATATCCCCATGTATGCTCATGAAGTCTTAATCCATGAATATTAAGAAACATATTTCCCTCTGTTTCTTTATATTTTTCTTCTAATTCTTTCTGTTGATCTTCACTTAATTCGATAGTTATATTTCCATTATTAACTACTTCTCCAGGAGTTTCCATATATGGTGCTGATGCTGAATATATTCCTGTATTATAGTAATAAGGTCTATCATAAGTATCCTCATCTTTTTCAAAATCATTTACCAAAATATCTCCATTATTTTCTATATACACTTTATTATACTTCGTATGGTACCCATTATTATGTATTCCTTCAAATGATGCAGTAATCTTTCCATTGTTTTTTATTGTTACTGTTCTATTTTTAGCCTCTGGATTTGTATCTTGTTCTGTATCTGCTACTCCTATTCCTGTTTTTCCAATTATATCAGCATAGTTTGTTAAAGTATTATTTCCATTTCTATTACTTAATTCTACTGTTGTCCCTTTTGACTGTATTTTTCCTCTTAATGTAATATCACTATTATTAGTTTTTATAAAAGTTTCATTGTCTTCAGTATTATTTACTATTAATTCCTTACCACCATTATTATTACTGTCAATATTTATTGTTCTTGTTCCACCACCAGCAAAAGAGAACTCTCCATTTATTTTTGAAGAATCTTTTAAGTTTATAATAATATCACCTAATTGTTTTTCTAGTTCAGTATCTTTATCTTTATTAGAATCAGATTTTATAAGTCCGTTAATTGTTCCAGTGTTTGTAAAAGTTGATGTATATCCTTGACCTGAAGATAAATCAATTGCACAATTATATTCTGGATGTCCTTCTTTAGTTATTATTCCAGAGTTAGTAAAAGATGTGTTACCAGAATTCGCATTTACAATAACTGTTGGTCTCCAATAATGCTTATCTTCCTCTTCTGAAGAAGAGTTGCTATTTGTTAAAGTTGCTCCACTAGTTACACTTGTAAGAGTATCACCATTTTCTCCAACTATATTTAATAAAGTCATCCCTTCACTTGTTGAAAGCTTTGTATCTTTATCTAATGTTGTTTTTCCTCCAGTAACTGTTATAAGACGTCTAATAGCTGAAGGATTTTCTTCACCAAATTTAAATTCATAGTTAATCCCAGTAAAGCTTCCATCCTCTTTTAACTTTAACCCATATTCATTATCCATTACCTCAGTTATTGCAGTTGAAAAGTTATTATTAGTGTATTCTTTAGTTGCTGTAGCCTCCATCCCAAATGCCACTGTACCTGCTATCAAAAATCCTACAACTGTAGCTGTGTTTATTGATACCTTTTCTTTTAGACATCTCTTTAAAGATTTTTCTACCTCATTAAAATTGCTAATCATAACTATAATTCCTCCCGTTTTTTATTTTAACTGCACTTTTTATCAAACTACTTTACTTCATCCCAGTTTCATCTGATAAGTTACAGTTATTTACTTTTTCTGTAAAATTATTTTTTGCTCTGAATCTCACTGCTGTTCTTTCTTTTGTCATATACAAACTATTTTTATGAATATCATATATCTTTCTTGGTTGGAGTTTCTTTGCTTCGAATGTTCCAAAATCTTTTACTATTACTTTTTTTTCAGGAGCAATTCCTGTAAAAATTACATACCAAAATAGTTCCAACTTCTCTTTTGCCTCTTTTATATTTTTCAATTTTCTCTTCTTTTTATACAGTTCAAGAAATTCAGTCTCTGTCATAATATCCTCTTTTCCTTTAAAATAGCCACCTCAAAAAACTGTTCGCATTTGTGTATAAATGCGAACATTTAAAGAATTTAAAAACATCTAAAACAATCTTTAATTCTTATCAACTATATATACCACTATATATACCACGAAAAAATAAAATAATCAATTTTTATTTTCTTAAAAAATTTCAATTTTTAAAAAAATATATTTTAAAACTTGAATTTAAGATAATTTTTGATAAAAAATAAAAAAAGACCATTGTGAATTAGTTAATAAAACACTAACTTACAACAGTCTCTTTTTTTATTTATATTATTA
>ENA-ORTP01002442-ORTP01002442.1-human-gut-metagenome-genome-assembly--contig:-NODE-2442-length-15573-cov-3.000258_pt1 | contig 15573 bp, 14 predicted proteins | sample MGYA00241913_ERZ509190 | MGnify/ENA primary metagenome ERZ509190 (study PRJEB26280, sample SAMEA2338839) | human gut metagenome | biome: human gut; feature: human-associated habitat; material: faeces...
GTTCCGCCACAGGATCACGGACCAGTAGAAGCGGCTCATTTCGCGGAAATCGCGCGGCTTGACGCCGAGAATGCTCTCCAGCTTTTCGAGACGGTAGTCCACCGTGGTGCGGTGCACATGCAGCAGTTCAGCGGCGCGCACGACGCTGAAACCGCTTTCGCACCAGGCCACGATCGTCTCCTGGAGTTCCTCCCCGTCAGTGCGCACGAAAAGCGGCGCCAGCTCGCGCTCAACCATGCTGTCGAGCAGGCGGGGCTCGGAACAGAGCAGCAGTTCCTCGACGCGGAAGTCGGTGATGATGTGGACTTTGTCGCGCGGAAGCAGCTTGCTGCCGACGCCCAAGGCGACCTGCGCCTCGCGGTACGACGAGACCAAGCCGGGGATGCCGTCCTGCACGCTGCCGATGCCGACCGCGGCGGAAAAGCCGCGGCGCTTGAGCTGCTCGGTCAGCTGCAGGCACTGCTCGCGCACCGCTACGTAGAACTTGTCGCGATTGAATTCGCGGCCGCGCATGGCGCTGCGGAAGACCACGTAGCGGTGGGGGCCGACGCTGCCAGAAACGTCGCCGGGGGCGTTGAAGATCTGGCGGATGTCCATCAGCGTGCGGTCGCGTTCGGGATAGTCGCCGTCCTCGCTGCTTTGCGACGACGTGTCGATCTCGATCACCGAATAGGCCAGCGTCTTATCATAACCCATCAGCGCCGCTTTGGTCTCGATCACCTGCGGATCGTTGATGCCGGGGCGGAACAGGGCGATATCGGCCACCAGAGCCTGAAGATTGCGCTCGCGCTCCAGCAGTTCGCGCGTGATCATGCGCTCTTTCAGGTAAAGTTCGGCCTGGCTTTTGACAAGCTGGGCGAACGGTTTGACCTTTTCGGGATCGCCCGTGATGGCGATCGTGCCGATCACATGCTGCTCAGTATCGAGGATCGGATAGGTGACGCCGGGCTTGACCCCTTTCAGACGGCGGGCGTCCTCTTCCGTTTCCCAGCGGGACTGGCCCGTGCGGCCGACAATGGCGCACGCCTCGTTCAGCGTGCCGATACCGCGGTCGAGGTCGCTGCAGCCGATCGTGATTCCGTCGGTATCGGTGATGACGACGTCGTATCCGATGACGCGGGAAATGTTTTCCGCAAGTTCCTGAGCAATAGGTCTAAGCATGTGTCTCCTCCCGGACATTGTGTAATTGCGGCGTATCTGCCTGATTTTGACGGGAATTAAGGCAAGTTTTTTTCGCCGGCGCGTTTACGGGAAATCTTTTGCGACGAAATTTTATTTTGCTCTGCAAAAACTTTTAAGTCATATAGACGCAATCGAACACGTATCATAATACCACTTTCAGCATTTTTGTGGAGCTCATTTTCATTTATTCGTCCCAGGATTTTGAGATTTTTATGAACAAAAACATAAGACGATCCGCGCCTTTCCGTCATATTTTCGGCAACGTGCCTGATTTCACCGGATAAACCACGCACAAACGACAGAAGCGGCTCGCCCCAAATCATCGAAAAAGATACTACAGCACAGTCGGATTTTTCATTAAAACAAGCTCGATATGCCGACAACGGCCAGTTTTGCGTCCCTCCTTACAGGTGCAGCAGCGATGCGCTACGTCGACGGCAAATTCTTCGCCGTTTTCCTTCACGAGCCATACCTTTGCTCCCACGCGCCGAAGTTCGGGGCCGCCGGGCATTCTCGCCGGCAGCTCCAGGGCTGCGGCGGAAATGTCAGCCCACTTTTCAGGAATCGGCTCGCCGGGATCCGAAGGCGCGCTCTCGATGAATTCGCCCTCGTCCAGCGCCACGTTGGACAGACGGTCGGCCTCGGCGTTCTGGGCCCGCGGCACCCAGCGGCAGCGCGCCTGCAGAGCGCGGATACGCTCGATGATCGGATCGGCCAGCGCTTTCAGACGAGGTTCTTTGATCTTCCACTGCCCCGTCACCTGCGATATCACCAGTTTGCTGTCGCCGCGAATCTCCGCGTTCTTCAGGCCGCGGCGTTCAAGCTCGTCGACCAGCAGGCTCAGCGCCATATACTCCGCCTCGTTGTTGGTCTTCATGCCCAGCGGCAGCGCACGGCGCCAGATCGCCCGTTCGCCGTCGTAAATCACCATGCCGGCGCCGGCCTCGCCGGGATTACCCCGCGAGGCGCCATCAAAATGTGCTCGAATCATCAGGATCCTGCCTCCTTGCTCGTTTGCGCGCGCAATGGCGGATGACGCCACAGCGTCGCGCAGATCACGGGGAATGCTCCCATCGCACGACAGCCGATAACCGCCAGCACTCTATCCAGTCCCACGCGCTCCGACAGGGGGCCAATCAACGACGGCGGCACGCAGCCGGCAGAAAACAGGCTATGGGCACAAAACGTCAGCGTGAAAATACTGAAAAAATCAGAGGACAGCCTCATACGCTTTTTCTCCCGAACGAAAAAATAATACCTGCGCGGCCGAGTCGGCGAGATCGCCTGCAAAGCGACGCCGCCCTTCAGGAACGACGTCATCACATGTTGACATTGTACACCTCGGATTGCATAAAAAACTTTTTCCTCCATGATCGCAAATAAACCGTTTTCAACGGGAGGAGCGCTATCCCATGAAAGCGCGCACAGAACTTCTCTCTGCCGCCTTGGCGCCGCGCTGTTTTGCACTATCGTCGGCCGTTTTTCCGCGGGAAGAGACGACATTCCCTGCCATGGCTCCCGAAACGGGCTGATACTATTCTCCTTAATCGAAAAAAGCCGAACACGAGGGCGCCCCGACAGCGGCGCGGTCTGTGCGACTCGCTTTGTGGATCTCCATCGGAGCGCCGCACGATTCAAATTTTTAATGAAGAAGCAGCGTCAACGCTCTTTTCAATTTGCCGATATTTTCACGGGGGGAATAAACGCATGCTGGAATTGCCAAAAAATTTCGAGAGCTACGATGAAAAACGAAGAAACGCTTTCCTGGCGCTCTACGAGGAGAAAAAGAAAGGGAAAAAGGTCGTCGGAACGTTCTGTTCCTACACACCCACCGAGCTGATCCACGCGGCCGGAGCCATTCCGGTGGGGCTTTGCGGCAACAGCGAGCAGGGCATTCTGGAGGCTGAGACGCGGCTGCCCAAGACTCTGTGTCCCCTGATCAAATCCAGCTATGGATTGGCCATGACTGATCAATGCCCGTTCTTTTACTTCTCCGACGGAGTGCTCGCAGAGACGACCTGCGACGGTAAGAAGAAGATGTACGAGCTCTTGGGCGAACTCAAGCCGGTACACGTCATGAAGCTTCCGCAGGGCAAGGACCATGCCTTGGCCTTGGAGTCCTGGGCCGAGGAGATTCGCCTGGGCGCCAAGTTCCTGGAAGAGCTCTTCGACGTCAAGATCACGGAAGAAAAGCTTCACGACGCCATCGTCTACCGAAATCGCGTGAGGAAGGCGCTCATAGAGCTCTACGAAGTAGCCAAGGCCAAACCGACCCCTGTGTCAGGGTACGAGCTCACCACGATCTCGGAGTCCGCCGACTTCCATTTTACGGACGACAGCCTTATCGAGAAACTGGAGGAGAAGACGCGGGAGTTCAAAAGTCGCGTGCGCGCAGGGGCTGAAAACCGCCCGCGCGTCCTGCTGACGGGCTGTCCCAACACGGGTCTGCGCGAGAAGCTGGTCCGCCGGGTGGAAGAGATGGGAGCCGATTACGTCTGTTCAGATCATTGCGCCGGGCCGCGCACGCTCCGCTTTATGGTCGACGAGGAAAAAGATCCTTACGAAGCCCTGGCTGAGCGTTACCTCAAGATCAACTGCTCCGTGATGACGCCCAACAAAGGCCGATTCGACGATCTCAAGCACCTGGTCTCGGAGTACCAAGTGGACGGGGTCATTGAAGTGGTCTTGCATGGTTGCCACACATTTGCCGTAGAGGCCTGGCACACGAAAAACACGATTTACGAGGAGCTCGGGCTTCCCTATCTTCGCATCGACACCGATTTCTCTCCGTCAGACCGGGGGCAGATCGAGACCCGGCTGGGGGCTTTCATCGAGATGATGGCGTAACCGCCCCGCCCGGAGAGCATGGAGTCGGAGTGGGTGTTTCTGCGAAGAGAGAGGAGGTAGCGCAATGTACTATGTGGGCATCGACATCGGCTCCACGGCAAGCAAAACGGTGGTCATGGATGCCGCAAAAAACGAGATCCTGGCCCGGAAGCTCATGCCCAGTGGCTGGAACAGCAGGGAGACAGCCGCTGAAATCCTGGCCTGGCTGCTCTCTCTGGGGTATACGCGGGAAGAACTCCGCGTCACGGCGACGGGGTACGGACGGGTCTCCGTCCCCTACGCTGACGATATCCTGACGGAGATCACCTGCCATGGCAAAGGAGCCTGCTTCCTTGGGGGCGAGAACCACCTCACTGTCGTCGACATTGGCGGCCAAGATACCAAGGTGATCCTCGTCCGGAACGGCCGTGTCGTGGACTTCGTCATGAACGACAAATGTTCCGCCGGGACAGGCAAGTTTCTGGAGATCATGGCCAACCGCATGGGAGTCACCCTGCCCGAGTTGTTCGCGCTGGCGGAACGCGGACGGGAAATCACGATCTCCTCGATGTGTACGGTCTTCGCCGAGTCGGAGATCGTCAGCCTGATGGGATTGGGTACGCCGAGGGAAGACATTGCCTGCGGAGCTGTCAAATCCGTCGTTGCCAAGGTCGCGGTGCAGGCGGCACGGAAGGGTGCAGCGGGCGCTTACTTTCTGACCGGAGGTTTCTGCGACAGCGCCATGATACTGCGCAAGCTGTCCGAGGCCCTGCATGCGCCGGTGCGCACGACCCCGGACGCCCGTTTTGCCGGCGCTGTCGGCGCCGCCCTGTTGGGCAAATGAACTCCTTCGAAATTGGAGTGCCGGAGAGCTGTCCCCGAGGCATTCAGCGCTCCCCCGGGACGAACGACATCGCGGGCTGTAGCGAGGGTCGTGCGGCCGGCGCAGTTCCTGTAGCGATTTTTACAACAGTCGGTATTGTTGAGGTGAACCATGTCCATCAATGAGTCGGACTCCACAAAAGCAGTTCAAAGTTCGTGCATTTTCCCGAAACGTCGGTTGGGAGATGTCACCGTGCGGCTCGACTGCGGCGCCGTTCTTGCTTTTCTACCGGCGATGTCCGCGCTGGCGGCGCTGGCGCTGCATCTGGCTCTTCCCATGAACGCCCAATTCATGGAGAGGCCTTTGCCTTACTACAAGAAATAGTATAAAAGAGCCTTTCTTTGTTCTCTGTAATGAAAAAGGCGCGGAAAGAAATCCGCAAAAAAAATTGAACGAGAGGCAGACAGCATCGTTTGCCTCTCGTTCAATTTTTTTTTGCGGATCGCTTACCAGATGACGGCGGCGAGGGAACGCAGCGCCAGCGCGAGGAGGAAGGCGAGTGCGGCGGTCGCGAAAAGGAGTTTGTGGGAACGGGCGATGTCGGCGGTCTCCACGGGGCGCAGCGGGTCGCCGAGGAACGGTTTGTCCTCGACCTGCCCGCCGTAGCTGGCGGGGCCGGCCAGCTGGACGCGCAGCGCGCCGGCGCAGGCGGCTTCGGCGTGGGCGGAATTGGGACTGGCGTGTCTGAGGCGATCGCGGCGGAAGATCCGCCACGCGTTAGCGGCGTCGAAGCGGCACAGTCCGGCGGCGGCGACCATCAGCAGCCCGGCCAGACGGGCGGGGACGAAGTTGACGAGGTCGTCGAGCCGCGCGGCGGCCGTGCCGAACCAGCGGTAACGCTCGTTCTTGTAGCCGATCATCGAGTCCATGGTGTTGACGGCCTTGCAGAAGCAGCCGCCGGGCACGCCGAAAAGTCCGATCCAGAACAGCGGTGCGACCACGCCGTCGGCAGTGTTCTCGGCCACGGTCTCGACGGCGGCTTTGACGACGCCGGTCTCGTCGAGGAGATCGGTGTCGCGCCCGACGATCATCGACAGCCAATGACGCGCGCTCCCCAGGTCGCCGGCTTCCAGCGCCGCGGCGACGGTGCGGCTTTCGTCGCAGAGAGCGCGCCCGCTCCGCCAAAAGTTGGTAACAGAAAAAGCTCTCGGCCGCCAGCCCCCCCCAGAACGAGCGGGCGTACAGAAGGCGCAGCAGCAGCGCCGGCAGCGCCGTGCAGACAGCGGTAACGATGAAAACCAGCAGCGCCCCCGCGGCGCGTTCGCCCCGCTTCGCGGGGGGAAACAGCGGGCGCAGGATCGTCTCGCCCCAGGCGATCAATTTGCCCGCGAAAACGACGATGTGCGGAAAACCGTGCGGGTCGCCGCACAGCAGATCGAGCGCGAAACCGAGCGCGAGCGCGGCCGGCGAGGCGAAGCGAGTCATGAGAGGTCGCCGCCTTCGAGGCGCAGGCGCGCGCCGTCCCAGGCGCAGCGCACGACGCCGCAGTTTTTTACGAAGCCGTCGTAAAAGGCGCGCGGCGGCTCGCAGAATTCGCCGAGGACGGCCATGATCGTGCCGCCGTGGGCGACCGCGGCGATCCGGGCGCAGCCGAGCGACTGCGCGACCATGTCCAGGAACCCGTCGCGGCAGCGCCGACGCAGCGACGCCATGTCTTCGCCGCCGGGAATCGCCCCTTCGCCGCGCGAATCGAGCCAGCGGGCGTAAGCCGGTTCGTCGCGCATCAGCTCGTCGTGGCTTCGTCCCTCGAAGCGGCCGAAGTCGATCTCGGCGAACGTTTCGATCACGATCGGCTCGCGGTCCGGAAAAAGGATCGCGGCGGTCTGGCGGCAGCGGAACAGCGGACTGACGAAGACTTTTTCCGCCGCCGGCAGTCCGGCGGCGAAGCGCGCGCGGGCTTGTTCGACGCCGGCTTCGCAGAGCGGCTCGTCGGAGCGTCCGAGATAGAGACGTTTCAGGTTGCTGGCCGTCGCGCCATGGCGGATCAGAAGGATCTGCACAGCGAGAACCTCGCGATCTCCGCGGCCTGCCCCAGCGCCATGCCGGCCAGCATGGCCAGCTCGAGCGTCTGCACGAAGAACCCCGACGTGTCGCCGGTGATGCCGCCGAAGCGCTTCTGCGCCATGGCGTGATAGGCGAACCACGCCGCCACGCCGCCCAGCAGCGCGCCGGTGCCGGCGTACAGGTCGCAGAAGTCCATGGCGACCGCGCAGGCGGCGATCCAGCCCCAGGCGCAGCGCCGCACCAGCAAAGTCTGCGCCGGCTCCTGAAACCGCGCCAGCATGCCGCCGCCGCGGGCGTTTTTGCGGCTGACGACCGACAGCGCGGAAACGGCGCGCGACAGCGTGAAGACCAGGCAAAAAACCCCCGGCAGGCCTGCCGTCTCGCTGACGAGGCCGAGATCGAGCACGAGATAAACGCCGCAGTAAATAATCGCGAACGCGCCGGAGCGCGAGTCCTTCATGATCTCCAGACAGCGCTGCGGCGGCTGGCGCGAGCCGAGCGCGTCCATGGTGTCGCAGAAGCCGTCCATGTGGATGCCGCCGCTGAGCAGCAGCGGGATGGCCACGGCCACGGCGCTGCGCAGCAGCAGATTGAAGCCGGCAAACCAGCACAGCCACAGCCACGCGCCCTGCGCCGCGCCGATCAGCAGGCCGACCGCGGGCAGAAAACAGAACGAACGGCTCAGCGACTTTTCGTCCCATTCGCACTGCGGCACGGGAATCGCCGAATATGTGGACAGCGCGATCCAAAACGGTTTCAACCAATCCATGGACATTCTCCCTTCAGCAGCAGCGGCGTCCCCGCGCGTATTTCGATCACCGCGTCGGCCGCCTCGGCCAGCTGTTCGTTGAGATGGGCCAGCGCCGCCGCGTAATTTTGAGTGGGCTCGTCGCAGCCGTCGCCGCTGACGCCGCCGATCGTCACGGCGATCACCACGGCGACGCGCCCGGCGAGAGAAACGATCTGGCGCAGCGCCTCGTCCTCCGCGCGGGGGTCGTGACGGCCGAACATCTCGTTGGCGAGCAGGTTGGACACGTCTTCGAGCAGCACCAGCGCGTTCTTTCCGGCGGAAATCCCGTCGAGCCCGCGCGGGCACTCCACGGTGACGAATCCCCGCCCGGCGCGCTGGCGGCGATGCTTGTCCACGCGAGCCGCGCCGGCGGCGCCGCAGGGGACCATCGTCGCGGCGTAAATTCTGGGGCCGGGAAAGCGCGAAGCGATCTTTTCGGCAAACCGGCTTTTTCCGCTGTTGCTGGTGCCGATCAGCAAAATCAGCATTCGTCGAGCCTCGTGCGACTTCGGTTGCGAAAATGTTCCACGTGGAACATTTTCATTCTTCGTCCTTCGCGGCGGCCTGTTCGCGCTCCTGCATGGCCGTGACGATCTTCGTGAAGCGCGCGGCGATGTAGCCGTAACTGTCGCGCCGGTGCGGGATCAGACAGTTCGAACAGTCCTTGATGCCGTTTTCGAGATAGCGGAAGTTGCCGCCGCACTCGCGCCCGAGACAGTACAGCGGACAGTAGCAGAACAGGCAGTTGAAGTCCTCCGGAGGAATGCCCCTGTGACACGGGAAGAACTCGCAGTCCTTGTGGCTGAAGAACGAATAATTGCATTCCTCCGGCTTTTTGTTCATGACGTCTTTTCTGCTCACGCGATCCCCTCCTGTGCGGGAAACAAGGGTTGCCACGGAGGAGCGGCGAAGCGGAGAGGGGCGAAAAAACGCTTCGGCCTTCGTAAGTTGCCGGCGGCGATTTTTCTCCGTTTCCTCGTGGCGGATTTCGTTCTCGAAAGTTTTATGACTGCGGCGTGTAGGCTTCCATGCCGATGTCGCTGAAGACGAGGCCGTCGTAGAGCGCCATGGCCATGTCCAGCAGCGGGAACAGGCACAGCGCGCCCGTGCCCTCGCCGAGGCGCATCCCGGCGCGGATCACCGGCTCCAGCCCCAGCTCGCCGAAGACCCTGCGCGCCGCCGGTTCCGCCGACATGTGGCTGGGAATCATGGCGAAGGCGCAGCCGGGGCACAGCCGGCACGCCACGAGCGCGGCGACGGCGCTGATCACGCCGTCGATCACCACGGGCAGGCGCTCCAGCGCGCCGCCGATGAACAGCCCCGCCATGGCGGCGATGTCGAAGCCCCCCAGCTTGCCGAGCACGTCCAGCGCGTCGTCCGCGTCGGGACGGTTGACGGCGATGCCCTTTTCGATCGCCGCGACCTTGCGTTTCAGCCCCTCGTCCGAAAGCCCCGCCCCGCGCCCCGTGATCTCGCGCGGCTCGCAGCCCAGCAGCGCGGCGGCTACGGCGGCGCTGGTCGTGGTGTTGCCGATGCCCATCTCGCCCGTGGCGATCAGGCGATACCCTTTTTCGCGGCACTCGCGCGCCGTTTCGATACCGACGCCGACGGCCTGCAGCGCCTGTCCGCGCGTCATCGCCGGGCCGGAAGTGAAGTCGCGCGTGCCGGCGGCGACGCGGCGGCTGATCAGCCCCGGCGCGTCGGGAGGATTTTTCACGCCCACGTCCACGGGGATCACGTCCACGCGCGCCACGCGCGCCATCAGATTGGCGGAGGAACAGCCCTTCGCCAGGTCGGCGGCGACCAGCGCCGTGATCGACTCGTCCGTCTGCGTCACGCCCTGCGCGATCACGCCGTTGTCGGCGCACATCACCACCAGCGCTCGCTTGCCGATGTCGAAGCGCGCTTCGCCGATGACTCCGGCGATTTGCGCCACCAGATCTTCGAGCGCGCCCAGACTTTTCAGCGGCTTGGCGACCACGCTCCATCTCTCCAGCGAAGCCGTGACCGCCGCCTCGTCGAGGCCGGTCAGGCGCGAGTTGATTTCGTTCAGATCGACGTTCACATGAATTTTCCCCTTTACCGTGCGGAGTTTACCGCGCCCGGCCAGCCGCGCGCTTTTTTCGCCTCTATTCTATCACTCATGCCCCGTTCCCCCAAACGGCGGCCGTTTGACAGCGTCCGCAAACGAGCATAATATAAGCGAAGTCGAATTTTTCATGTGACGGAGATAAATTTTGCGAATCGCAGGTGAACGACATGATCCCTCGAAAAATTCTCGGCGTTTACGGCGGCATGGGCCCGGCGGCCTCGGCCGAATTTCTGCGCCTGCTGGCGGCGATGGCCCCGGCGAAGCGCGACCAGGAGCACCCCGTCGTCTACGTTTACTCCAACGCGCAGACGCCCGACCGCACGGCGGCGTTTTTCGGCCGCGGCGAAAGCCCCGCCGCCGCGCTGCGCCAGGGGCTGGACACGCTGTGCGGCTGGGGCGCCGATCTGCTGGCCGTGCCCTGCAACACGGCGCACATCTTCATCGATCCGTTCCGCGCCCAGCTGCGCGCGCCCCTGATCCACATCGTCGAAGCCACCGTCGCCGACGCGGTCAAAGCCGCGCCCGACGGCTGCTGGATCATCGCCACCGGCGCGACGATGGCCTCGGGCATCTACGAGAAGGAAGCGGCGCGGCGCGGCTACCGCTTCTTCGCCCCCAGCGAAGAGGTCCGCGAGCTGGCGACCAAAGCCATCGTCCACGTCAAAGCCGGCGAGCTGAAAGCCGGCGGCGCGGTCATGGAAGAGATCGCCGCCAGGCTGTGGGCCGTCCGCCGCGCCCCGATCGTCACCGCCTGCACGGAGCTGCCGCTCGCCTACGACGCCAGTCCGTTGCCGCCGGAAATGGGCATTTCCAGCCTGCGCAGCCTGTCGCGCGCCTGCCTCGAGGCGCTTTACGCGAAAGAGTAAGAGGGTAAGGGAGAAGACGAACGGAGATCACGGACCGCGAGGGCGGACGATTGGCCAAAAAACAATCTCCGCCCTCGCGGTTTTCGGCGCCGGATTCGGACTTCCCCGCCTCTGGCGCGTCGCGCTCAGCTTTTCGCGCCGGAAAGTCCGCGCGGTGTGACGCCCTTGGGGATGGGGACGTAGGTCTCGCCCCGCAGGCGCTCTTTCAGCTCGTTTTGGGCCTTTTTGAGCAGCTCGGGGTCGGTCATCAGGTCGTAGCCGGCCGCGGCCATGACCTTGCCGGCCTGGAGCATTCCCTTGTGAGCCATCGGCGACTTGCCGGCGGTCACGACCTGCCAGGAATGGCCGGGCGTGCTGTTGGCCCATGTGCCCATGTAGATCTGCGCCGTGGGCGTCTGCCACGACACGTCGCCCACGTCGGTGGAACCGCCCATGGGAATTCCGGAGGGCACGTAGGGCAGGATGCGGCGCGGCAGCGGATCCTTTTTGGCTTCTTCGAGGGCCTGGCGTCCCGCTTCGCCCGCGCCTCTGACGCGCTTTTCGAGGTCTTCGAAGCGTCCCGGCTCGGGCGTGGTTTCGAAGATCTTGCGCGCGAACTCCGCGTCCGCGGCGTCGAAATCCGGCGCGCCGAAGAACTCGAGATTCTTTTGCAGGCAGCGCTCCATCGTCTCGTTGTTGACGATATTGGCGCAGGATTTGACGAAATCCTTCTCCACCGTCGTGTCGGTCATCAGCGCCGCGCCCTGGGCGATGCGGTCGACGCGCTCGACGATCTCCTTCACCTAGCCGCTCTTGGGGGCGCGCAGCAGATAGAGCACCTCCGCGTAGGGCTGCACGACGTTGGGCGAGACGCCGCCGGCGTCGGTGATGGCGTAGTGCATGCGCGCCTCCTGAATGACGTGCTCGCGCAAAAACTGCACGCCCACGTTCATCAGCTCGACGGCGTCGAGGGCGCTGCGCCCGAGATGGGGCGCGGCGGCCGCGTGGGCGCTGACGCCGCGGAAGCGGTAATAGATCTGCGCGTTGGCCAGCGACGAGGTGCCGGCGGTGAAGGTGCAGTTGGACGGGTGCCAGGTGACGGCGGCGTCCACGTCGGCGAAGACGCCCTCGCGGGCCATGAAGGCCTTGCCGCTGCCGCCCTCTTCGCCGGGGCAGCCGTAGTAGCGCACGGTGCCTTTCAGTTCCTGTTCCTGCATGACTTTTTTCAGCGCCGCGGCGGCGGCGATGGAGGCGACGCCGAGCAGGTTGTGCCCGCAGCCGTGCCCGTTGCCGCCGGGGACTTCCGCTTCCCTGCGGTCGAGCCCCGCCTTCTGGCTCAGCCCGGCCAGCGCGTCGAACTCGCCGAGGAAGGCGATCACGGGGCGGCCTTCGCCCCACTCGCCGCAGAACGCCGTTTCCACGCCGCCGACGTTGTTCGCGATGCGGAAGCCCTCTTCTTCAAGCAGGCGGATCTGCGCCGCCATCGAACGGCGCTCGCGAAAAGCCGTCTCCGCGTAGCCCCAGATCTCGTCGGCCGCTTCGGCGTAACGGGCGCCGCGCGATTCGATGATCTCGCCGATTTTTTTCTTGTCCATGGGACATCGCTCCCTTCGGAAAATGACGCCGCTTCCGCAGGCCCATGCCGGTCGCGGAATGTTCGGGGCTTTTATTATAGCGCCTCTTTTTTCTCCCGCGCAGGAAAACTTTTCGGCTCTCCGCGTTCCGGCCGGGCGCGCAGATAAAACGCCGCGAGGTTTTCTGAATTTGCGGTCTATTCTCAATGTTTTTCGACGAAAATCTTGCGGATGCCGTCGAAATTTTCATTAAAAGACAGCATTGAATCGCTCGCTCTCTGTTATATAATTTTACTTAAGCAGCTCTGCTGCGATTTTTTATTTACCGTTTTTATTTATCTGAGGAGGGGTTCTCATGGCAGAGAAACGCGGAGTTTCGTTGATTTGGCAGATCACCATCGGTTTTGTCGCCGGCATTCTGTTCGGCAGAATGGCGGCGCCAAACGTGGTAGCGTATGTGGATCCCCTCGGCAAGATCTTCATGGCCCTGCTCAGCATGCTGATCGTGCCGCTGGTCCTGTCGAGTCTCGTCGTCGGCGTGGCGTCGCTGGGCGACCTCAGGTCGCTGGGGCGCATCGGCGTGAAGACGCTCGCCCTTTATCTGGTCACCACGGCCGTCGCCATCGCCATCGGGCTGGTGCTGGCCAACGTCATCCAGCCGGGTGCCGGCATGGACATCGCTCTTGCCAAGGCGACGGAAGCCAAGGCCGCGCCCTCGCTGGGGGAAGTGCTGACGAACATGTTCCCCAGGAACGCCTTCGCCTCCATGGTCAACGCCAACATGTTGCAGATCATCGTTTTCGCGCTGTTCCTCGGCGTTTCCATGACGCTGGCCGGTGAGAAGGGCAAGCCCGCGCTCGATTTCTTCAACTCGCTGGCGGAGACGATGTACAAGATGACCTCCATCGTCATGAAGTTCGCGCCCTACGGAGTCTTCGCGCTGATCGCCGTGACCGTTTCCAAGTACGGGGCGGCGGTGCTGCTGCCTTTCATCAAGGTGATCGCGGCTGTTTACATCGGCTGCATCATTCACGCCGTCGTCGTCTATTCCGGTATGGTCATGGCCTTTGCCCGCAAGAGTCCTCTGTGGTTCTTCAAGGGCATCAAGGAAGCCAGCCTGACGGCGTTCGTCACCCGTTCCAGCTCGGGCACGCTGCCCGTGACGATGGAGTGCTGCCATAACATGGGCGTGCCCGACAAGGTGGCGTCCTTCGTGCTGCCTCTGGGCGCGACGATCAACATGGACGGCACGGCGCTGTATCAGGGCGTCTGCGCGCTGTTCATCGCCCAGGCGTTCGGCATTCCGCTGAGCGTGGGGACGCAGCTGGGCATCATCATCACCGCCACGCTCGGCTCGATCGGTACGGCCGGCGTCCCCGGCGGCGGTCTGATCATGCTTACCCTCGTCACCACGCAGGCCGGCCTGCCTCTTGAAGGCGTGGCCATGATCGCCGGCATCGACGCGGTCCTCGACATGGTCCGCACGTCGCTGAACATCACCGGCGACGCGGCCGTGGCGACGGTGGTCGCCAAGAGCGAAGGGGCGGAACTGTAATTCTGCGCGGAAAAAGAAACGGCGAAAGTGAACTGACGAAAAAGCGCTCTCCCGCGGCCGACGCCGGGAGAGCGCTTTTTTCGCGGCGCGGCCGCCGCGGGAAGAATCCCGTCCGCCGCTTTGTCGAGGCGCCGAGAGGGCGGCCCTGTCTTGCCGGCGCCGTTTTTCCTCTCTTGGCAACGTATAAAAAAATTCCGCGCGCCCCGATTCTTGCGGCCGGCGGCGGTCTCGGTGATAAAATAACCGTGACTCTTGCGAGGAAAAGCGTTTTTTGAAATCGGGTGAATTTTGTGGAACGTGGAAACAAACAGATTGTCGAGGGCGTGATCTGGAAGCAGCTGCTGATCTTCTTCTTCCCGATCATGCTGGGCACGTTTTTTCAGCAGCTGTACAACACGGTCGACGCGGTGGTGGTCGGGCGCTACGTGGGCAAGGTGGCGCTGGCGGCGGTGGGCGGCCCGACGAGCACGGTGATCGCGCTGCTGGTGGGATTTTTCGCCGGGCTGTCGACGGGCGCCACGGTGGTGATCGCCCAGTTTTACGGCGCCGACGACCCGGAGCGCACGTCGCGCGCGGTGCACACGGCCATGGCTCTGGCGCTGGCGGCCGGCGCGGCGATGACGGTTCTGGGCGTGGCGCTGGCGGAATGGACGCTGGCGAAGATGCAGACGCCGCCTGACGTGATGCCTCACGCGGTGTCGTATCTGCGCATTTACTTTGCGGGCATCGTGCCCTCGCTGCTGTACAACATGGGCTCGGGAATTTTACGCGCCAAGGGCGACTCGAAGCGCCCGTTCTATCTGCTGGCGGGCGGCACGGTCGTCAATCTCGCTGCCGATCTGCTGCTGATCGTGCGCTACGACTGCGGCGTGGACGGCGTGGCCTACGCCACGATCCTCTCGCAGGGGTTCTGCGCCGCGGGCGTGTGGTGGCTGCTGGCGCGCGAATCGGGGCCGTTCCGGCTGGAGCTCCGCAAGCTGCGCTGCGACTGGCTGCTGCTGCAGAACATCATCCGCATCGGTTTGCCGACGGGGATCCAGGCGACGATGTACTCGTTTTCCAACATCATCATTCAGGCGGTCACCAACAAATTCGGCGTGGACGTGGTGGCGGCCTGGGCGACGCTGGGCAAGATCGACGCGCTCTACTGGATGGTGATGTCGGCGTTCGGCATGGCGCTGTCGACGTTTTCGGGGCAGAACTTCGGGGCGCGGCGGTACGACCGCGTGATCCGCAGCATCCGCGTCTGCTCGCTGATGGCTTTCGTCGCCACGGGGATCATCGTGGCGGCGTTCCTGTCGGGCGGGGAGTTCTGGTTCCGCATCTTCACCGACGACGCGCAGGTTATCGGCCAGGGGCTCGTGCTGATGCGGCTGATGGTGCCGTGGTATTTCTCCTACGTGCCGGTGGAGACGATCTCCGGCGGCATCCGCGGCACGGGCGATTCGTTGCTGCCGACGCTGATCATGGCGGTTGGCGTGTGCGCGTTCCGGCTGGCCTGGATGTGGCTGGTGGTGCCTTCGCACTGGGACATCCGCGTCGTGGCCTGGAGTTATCCGATCAGCTGGGCCCAGACGGCGGTATTGTTCGTGCTCTACTATCTTTTCAGCGGCTGGATGAAGCGCAGCATCGCCCGGGCGGGGCACCTCCATGCGGCGGCGTGATATTTTCGAAATCGTGAAAAATTTTCCTCTTGACAGTTTGAAAAATGAGGCTATAATTTCACCCATAACTGAAGAACGATATAAAGGCGTTGAACCGGATCTCCTTGAAGAGCGTGTCGCCGTGCCAGAGAGAAAGCCCCGCAGGCTGGAAGGGCTTT